>Ga0209201_1001649_pt1 | contig 24689 bp, 19 predicted proteins | sample AD_UKC055_MetaG_FD_184411 | JGI IMG/M metagenome (GOLD analysis project Ga0209201, IMG submission 184411) | Active sludge microbial communities of municipal wastewater-treating anaerobic digesters from USA - AD_UKC055_MetaG (SPAdes) (version 2) | ecosystem: Engineered > Bioreactor > Anaerobic >...
TATTATTAAATGAAGATAGAGAGAAATACGGCGGATTGCCTATAACACAATCAAAACCGCCATTCTTGAATATGTCGGCAAATTCCTTGTCCCAGTCAAAAGGCTTGATCTCTTTCATTTCATCGATATCAAAATCAAGCTTTCCTTCGAAGTAATCCGTTCCGATAAGGCTGTTTCCGCATTTAACATTGTTCGTCATATCCGGCAATACGTGACCTTTGATAAAAAACAAATCGCGTTCGCCCTTGTCGAATCCGTCATCAAGCATCTTAAGATAAAGGCTCATTATGGCAACTTCTGTTGCCTCCTTGTCTATATCAACGCCGAAGATGTTATTGCGCAGAATGTCTCCGCGCTTTTCAAGATTGACTTTAAGCTCGCCGTCTTTGTTGATATAATAATCGTTTTTGCATACCTTTTCTTTTTTATTTTCAGAATACCATCTTGCATGATAATCGAGAATGTATGAATAAGCTCCGAGCAAAAAGCTTCCCGATCCGCATGCCGGGTCAACGATCTTGATCTTCTTGATTTCTTCAGGCGTAAGACCTTCAATCTTTTTACCGACAGTGTTTTTGACAATGTAATCGACGATATATTCCGGCGTATAATATACACCTCCGGCTTTTCTGACTTCCATCTTTTCTTCGACTTTTGCCTGATGACTTTCCGTGAGACGAATCTTGCTTCCGAGAAACTTCTCATATATTCTGCCTAAAATTTCGGGTTCAATTACATCAAACTGAAAAGGCGAAACCGGATAACACATGTTTTTGATGATGTCTTTTAACGCCTTGTCATCAACAATCAGGTCTTCTGAAAAATGCTTCTTGAAAAGCAGACCGTTATAGACATTGTCAAGATTTCTGAATATCGGAATAATCGACTTATAAATATCCTCATGTGCTTTCGTTTTATCAAGCAGGGTATTTTCGGGTTCTATTTCACGGTCTTCAAGATTTCGGATGAAGAGAAGTCTGTCGAGAATTCTCTGAACCGCTTCGTTGAGTTCTTCAACTGAAAGCTCCTTGTTGCGAAGCGCTATATTCTTGGCAAGCGTCTCGCGCCAGTCCGTTATCTGTTCAAGAAAATCGACATCCATCGTCTTAGTGTTTTTGTCTATTTTGCCGCGGATCGCATCAAGACTGCCGTTTTCAACCGCTTCTTTTGAAAAAGTGTCCCAGAGCAAATCCCAGTTTTCAAGATACTGAGTATATTCAAAGCAGTATTTTTTAAGAAGTTCGCGGTCGGTGTTATTGTAATCAGGAGCTTTCAAAACATTAAAAACCCTGAATTCCTCGAAGTCAGTAAGAATAACAATCGGCGCGCGTCCGTTTGTCGAATACGCGTAACGTTTCGCCTGATAGATAGCGTCCTTGTCGTTAACAAGATCAACGCTTGCTTCTTTGGCTTCGACAAAAAATTTAAGCTTTCCGTTTATCTTGAAAGCATAATCGACTTTCTTTGTGCCGGATGTGTCTTTCTGAGAAAACTCGCGGACTACATCATAGTGGCTCTTCATGTTCCATCCGAGAGATTCAAACAGAACATCTATATAGTTAGTGCGGATATTCGTTTCACCATGACCTCTTTTCGTCAGAGCGGCTTTGTTCTTTTCGAATTCCTCAACTCTTTCAGCAATTAACTTTTTTCCGCCTGCTTTGGTCATGTCAGTAACACCTATCGATTAAAATTTAATTAACAGTTTCCCTTCTTACTCCTCTCTCCTTAATCAAAGGAGGATTTTCCACCACAATCCCAATCTCATCCTCAATCAGACAGTAGAGCTTATAAACCAAGGTCTTTTTTCAGCTTCTCGTGAGAAACCCATTTCTTGACGGCTTTCTTTGTTTTTACTGCAAGATTATAATCTTCACGATCCTGTTTTGCTTCAATCAATTTCTGGTATTCATTATAATCAATGACAACCGGTACAGGTTTATTTTTGCTTTTCATCAATTCAGACATTGACCTTTTCTTTTACGAATTGAAATATTTTATCAGCATACGATATCGCCAGTTCTGTTTCTTCACGTGAAGGAAGCATCTTTTCAATCGGATACCGGTACACTTGAGCATAGGGACTGAGTATAACCGCATATTCCTTTAGCTCCATGAACGCGGAATCAAAGGAAGCACATATATCAGTTAACAGACGCAAGTCATGCGTTTTCTCAATTTCTCTATCCAAAAAAGCCAAATATGCCTTTAAGGATTTCTCAGCGCATTGCTGTGAATGATACACTATTATATCATCAAACGGTCTGCCGGACAGCAGCAAATACTTTGAGGACTCCAGATCGTTTTCGGCCTTAACAAGCCATTCCTCATGCGGCTTCATAAATCTTTACCCCATCACGGACAATTTTATAATGAAGCGTTGAACGATATTGAAGCCGTTCTTTCATTTCCGTTTCGGTAAACACAAGAAGATCAACGCCGATAGGAATATCGCCCAGCACACGCAATCCGATTCGCATCCGCTCCGTCATGGGTAAATCTGAAGACTTCAGTACAACTGCGAAATCAAAATCACTGTCGGCAGTCGGCTCGCCCCACGCATGTGAACCAAAAAGATAAATAAGTTCCGGATGATACGCTTCAACCAGACGGTTTTTGATGATTTCAAGCAATTCTTCATCTCTTTTATCCACGTAACACCTCCATCGTATTCGTTGTAAAAGCATCCTATTCTACAATCGGTTTAGACGTATTGAATCACCCTAAAACCCTCTTTGAAATAAAGAGGGTTTTTCTCAATTTTGTCAAGCAGCATAAAAACACATTCGATTGACTGCTTTAAATCACGAAGCGAGTACGGAGCGGAGCTTTCGACTGCGATCAGCCGTGCTAAACATCCTTTTTCTTGCGTATGTCTTTCAATTTATTGTCTAAAACAGTCAGAACAATTGGACCATAATCCGCCGCCCATTTAATAACCTGATTATCAATTTTAGCCCCATGTGCGGCCTTATTTCCAACGTATATTAATTCTTCAATTCCAAATAATTCCTGCTCAGTCAATGCCTTCTTTTTCAGTAAACTCCGGAATAGACTTGTTAACGGCTCATATTCCGAGAAATTGTAGAATTTACCAATTTCGCGTAAACGAGTTTCCATCTCGATCCTCAAAGCGGCCATTGCGATATTCGGATCGACACCAAGAATGTTAAGAAATGAATATTTGTGCTTATTAATCCGCAAATTAGCCGGCAGATTTTCAACGAGTTTTTGAGCTTCCTTAATATCACTAAACACAACTTCGATGCCGCCGGGCAACTTCGCCGACCGGATAATGGCAGCAAGCCACGGCAGAGAAACCATAATACTCAGGGCTAAACCGATGGTATCAATTTTTAAATTATTGTTAATCAGATATATCATGAATATTAGAAAGAAAAATAGAGAAATAAATATCTTTCTTTGTTTGAGCACAGGCAAAGACTTAATCAAATCAAAGAGAAGCCGGATTTTGTTGAGTATTGTTCTATAAGGCAAAATCAGAAATAAACCGAATGCAAACAATGCACATGACAGGAAATAGTTTGTTGAAGAAATATTATCGAAAAGAGATTTGAGTTTATCCTTAAAAATGTTAAAAAACGAAAGATCAATAAAGATAATCAGGACAGAAAGAATTAAAATGATGAAACCGACAGGCTTATTAATATTCATAAAACCTTCCATTTTCTATTTAAATAATTTATTAAATATACCATTCGAATTGTCATTAATAATTCTCATAATTTCCATATATTCTTTTTTATCAGTACTTCCATTTTTCCTATATGACTTAATTAAATAAGCTTTTAACTTGTTATTTTTTGTGAATTCGATCTCATTTGGATCGTCATCTATCAATAATTCGCCATTTACTTTTCTAATATCTTTAAATTTACCTTCATTATTAATATCATAATCTTCCCTGAAAATAAATTTCGAAAAATAATGATTCAGTTTATGATTATATAATATTGTTTTAGCTCTCTCTTTTGTAGAATTTGTCCATAAGATTAGATTAAGATCCATGTTTTTAAGATTTTCCAAGAAATCAATTATTCCGGGCCTCAATGTTGAGCCGAATTCATCTATTAAAGTATTATCCATGTCGAAGACTATGTTTTTAAGCATACAATTGCAACCTTTAATCCAGTTCGGATATAATCTGTTATCAAGTCATGAAAGCGATATGTCATATAATGCAAGCTGGTAAATGAATTCGGCTGAGTGAAAGCGAAACCGATTTGCCGAAGAACAGGGAGAACGGAGCGCAGCGTGCAGCCGCTGTTATATGCAGCGCCGCAATTATCGAATCCAATTTTCCATTTTTAAGTCAGGAATTCGATTAAAGTGATCAATATTTCCAGTTATGAGTAAATTACATTTTTCAAGTGCAGATGATGCAATTATGATGTCTGCGTCAGGTAACAAAATATTGTTTCGCTTCAAGTATGTCTTGATTAATGCAAATCGTTTCATGATGGTGAAATCTGATTCAATGATATTCAAAGTAAGCAGAAATTCTTCAACTAATGAATTATTATGTTCTGAATTTCCAGACAATTCGGAACCATAAAATAATTCGGCAACAGTAATAAAGGAAACGGATATAGGTTCGTCAGAATGATTTCTTTTTGATATAACCTTTTTGTTTCCACGGAGAATTTCAATACACACATCTGTATCAAATAGAATCATAATGAAAAATCTCTACCTTTTGATCTATCTGAATAGATGGTATTGATAATATCATTAGTTTCTTTATTATCTTTCCACTTTCCTGATAGTTTAGACCAAATTATTATCTGGGTTTCTTTACTCAATAGTTTATCGGATTTAACGGAATTTTCAAAGAGCAATCCTCTTTCTAGGATTAGAAGAATTTCGCTATTTATGCTCCTTTTCTGGATTGCAGAAAGCGTTTTGATCTTATTTATAACATTATTGGGGATATTTCTTATCGTTAAATTTATCATAATAATTCTCTCTTTAGCTGATGATAGTTACAATATAGTTATACTGCAACAAAAGTCAATGACTAAATGAAAAAACCCGAATAGGAAATGGATCAAAATATTGTTGATCGAATTAAATTTATGAGGCAAGGCGTTGCATATAACGTTCCGCGGCTATGCGAAGTTGCCCGAAGCGTAGCGTAGGGCAATTTGGGAGAGGGCGGTACTCCGCCCGAACCGGCTACACGCTGTTGTGCGATGGGCAGAGCGCCTCTTCGGTGTTTGTCTTCATTTCTTAACCCCGCCCCTCTTCCGCCTGAGCCAGGACGGCGAAGGCGGTCTTCATTCTTGTTTTTCCAAGATGCTCTTATATATTTCCTTTGCTAGGATCGGGAAAATCGCTTTTTGAAAATTACTATCATCCATATATCGGGTGACAATACTGTCGTTTTCAGACATTCGTTGCATCATCAGACTTTCAATAATGGCTTTAATTCCTAATTCAAATTTATCGAGTGGATTAGCCATTGCTGTTTGAATGATTCGCGAATCATTGGCGGCTTTTTCCTTAATCTGCTCAAAGAACAATCTGTCTTCTTCGGTGAAATCCGTTCCAAAGCGATCATTCAGAGTTTGGATAATTTCAGATAGAGGTTTGTCCTCGTCTTTGGCTTTTCCTGTACCCACCGCTGTAGGTGATTTTACACCATACTGATCACCGCCTTCCATCACGATAGCACCCGACATTACCTTCTCAAGCCTGTAATATTGGAGTTCTACTTCCTTTTCGGGATGAGGAATGGTTCCGGTATCGCTAAGTTCCAAATGAGGCACAAGATAGCGTCCAAAGCTATACAGCATTTCAAGCTCTTGGTCTGAATAAGGAATAATCTGACTCGCGAAGGCGTAAAAACTGATATAGGCGGTCATTTTCTCGTAAAATGCTTCTTTCTTCTCTTGTTCAAGTCCATTAAACCGATCAACCGCCGGGGCTATCATTTTTTCCATTCGAGCATGATCAGAGGCATTTTGTTTGTATTGGGGTAGATAGAATATGTGGCAGAAACCGACAACTTCTGACCAAAGGTAGACTTGGAAAGCGTTCAATTCATGCTTCAACGTTTCCAGCAGGGATGGGTCGGCAGGTTCCTCCAAGGTTGTCACATTGTAGTAGGGTTTAAAAGCCTTGTAGATGTCTTCCGCCTCATTTACAAAATCGAGCACAAAAGGCGGTTCTTTGCCGGCGCTGGTTCTGTTCAGGCGGGAAAGGGTTTGTACGGCCTGTACACCATCCAGACGTTTATCAACATACATGGCGCACAGAAGGGGCTGATCAAAGCCGGTCTGGTATTTGTTGGCAACCAATAATACTTGATAATCCGAACTATCGAATTTATCGGGCAGTTGTGATTCGGAAATGGGCTTTCCGGTAACCACATCAATATTCATAGATGGTTCGGTAAACTCCTTGCCGGTGTCCGGGTCTTTAACGGTACCAGAAAAGGCGACAAGAGGCCGAATGTCGGAATAGTGGTTCTCCTCGATATACCGCTCGAATGCTTGCATGTACCGTACAGCATGGAGCCTTGAACCAGTCACGACCATGGCCTTTGCCCTGCCGCCCAGTTTATGTTTAACATGCTCGCGGAAGTGTTCGACCATGACTTCGGTTTTTTGCTCGATGTTGTGGGGATGAAGCGCCAGGAACTTGCCCAGTTTTTTCTGAGCCTTCTTCTTGGGCATGGCGGGGTCATCTTCAACGCTTTTGACCAGTTTGAAGTAAGCTTTATAGGTGGTATAGCGCTGGAGCACATCCAGAATGAAGCCTTCCTCGATGGCCTGTTTCATGGAGTAGGTATGAAAGGCTTCAGGCTTACCGCTTGGGCCTGTTCGTCCAAACAATTCAAGGGTTTTCCCTTTGGGAGTTGCGGTAAAGGCAAAGAAGCTCAAGTTATTCTGTCTTCCACGGGATTCCATGACCTTGTTCAGTCCGTCTTCCCAATCAAGATCGCTTTCTTCGGTTCCTTGTTCCGTCCCGGCCCCCAAAATGCGTTTGAGTTCGCGGGCGGTTTCGCCAGTCTGGCTGGAATGAGCCTCGTCCACAATAACCGCGTATTTTCGGGAAGCGATAGCCTCCTGCCATTCCTTGGCGCGTGTTATAGCTGCTTCATCGGGATTATCGGGGTTGTCCGCACCGGCAATATGCAAGAGACCGCGTAAAATAAAGGGAAACTTTTGCAGTGTGGTGATGACGATTTTAGTTCCATCAATCAGGGCTTCGGATAATTGCCGGGAATTTTCATCGATGGCTTTTACCACGCCTTGAGCATGTTCGATCTGGTAGATTGCATCCTGGAGTTGCTTATCCAAGACCCGCCGGTCGGTGATGACAATGACGCAGTCGAAGACCTTTGCATCATCAGAAGTATGCAAGCTGGACAATCGATGAGATAGCCACGATATACTGTTGGTTTTTCCACTACCTGCGGAATGCTGTATCAGGTAATTGTTGCCGGTTCCTTCGCTCTTGGCAGTTCCCGTGAGTTTACGTACCGCATCCAATTGATGATAACGGGGAAATACCATGGTTTCCTTAGTGATCTTTTTCCGCCCGCCTTTGCCGTCATCGACGGTTTCTTCGCTGGTTTCCAGGAATACAAAGCTTCCTATGATATCCAGAAAGCTGTCCCGCTCAAGGATGTTTTCCCAGAAGTAGCCGGTGCGGTGCCCCGATGGATGCTGGGGATTACCCTTACCGCAGTCTATGGCACCGGGATCACTTCCCCGATTAAAGGGCAGGAAAAATGTCTTCTCCTTGTTAAGGCGGGTTGCCATATGCACTTCATCGGGATCAATCGCAAAATGGACTACTGCCCCTTTGGTAAACTGAAACAAGGGAGCGCGGGGATCACGGTCAGATTTATACTGCTGGACAGCCTGTTTCCAGGTTTGCCCGGTTACCGGATTTTTGAGTTCCATGGTCACGAGGGGAATACCGTTCAAGGATAAAACCATATCAACGGTGCTGGTATCCGCCGGATGACACGGCACCTGCCGGGTAACATGAAGGGTGTTCTTCCTGTATTGCTCGATGGTCTCCTCTACAAGGCCATGGGCAGGCTTGAAGTAAGATAGTTTGAACGTCTTGCCGTAGAACTTGAATCCATGTCGGATGATGTGAAGCGTGCCTTTGGTATCGCGTTCCTTGAATAGGGCATCGATGAGCATGGCCGGAAGCCCTGTGCCATGAAGCTTGTCCATCTGATTCCACAGATCGCCCTGGGTATCCTTGATGAAGGCGATGATATATTCGGGGAAAAGGGCTTTTTGTTTGTCCCACAGGGTATTGGAACCGGCAATCCAGCCACGGGTAGCCATAGTTTCCTGAATATAGGCTTCAAAGGCTTTTTCTGTTGTTGCTTTCATATTTCACTCCGGTTAAGAACAGTGATGACTATATTGACCATAGTGTCTTTTTCGTCAGGTTTGGAAATGGCAATCAGAAGGGTAAGGGCGGCAAGTCCTTCATCGCCGATGCGCCGCTGACCCGTTGAGCCGTACAGAAGGTCGTTTTTTGCAAGAAAATAGAGGAAGAGCGCAGCTGCTATGCGCTTGTTGCCATCCACAAAGGAGTGATTCTTTACCACCAGATACAGGAGCATTGCCGCCTTGTGTTCGATTGACGGGTAGAATTCCTTGCCGTCAAAGCTTTGGTAAACCTGGCGTACGGAACTTTCAAAACTGGCATCTTTAGGCTTGCCGAAAACAGAAGAATCAAAATCACGGCGCATGGCTTCAACTACTGATAAAAACTCCGAAGGTGCTATGATTAATGCCGGGTTTACCGTCTTCCCTTGCGTTTCAAGTTGTTCATGGTCGTAATCGTCGAGTATTTCAAGGCCCTTGGCATAGGTATTGAGTACCGCCACCACATCACGTGCTGCTTGGACATGTTCAACTTGGTGCAATATGGTTCTTTCAACGAGAGCAATGGCGTTTTTCAGCTTATCAACTTGATCCTGTTTTTCCTGCAGGCGTTTGTGATTAAGGGTATAACCCTGAACGAGATGCTCCTTGAGGACGCGGTTAGCCCAGATGCGGAACTGGGTTCCGCGTTTCGAGTTTACGCGGTAGCCGACGGAGAGAATCATGTCGAGGTTGTAGAAAGCCACAGGTTTGTCGGAATGAGCAATGTGCATTTTTTGCACATTGCTTTTTTCATCCAGCTCACCAGTTTTTATTATGTTCTTTATGTGTCGGCCAATGACGGTTCTGTCACGTTCAAACACAGCCGCAATTTGCTGTTCAGTGAGCCATAATGTTTCCGCTTCCATACGCACTTCAGTCTGAACCGTTCCATCAGGCGCAGTGTATATGACGATTTCCCCTGCGTCGGGGTTCATTTCGCTACTCATACCGCCTCCCGCACATCAATCTTGCCCGTCACCGCCGAGCTGATGAGCGCCGTGCGGTACTCCTTGAGCCGTTCGATAACAGTAGCCACCTTGGAAGAGAGCGCATCAATCTTGGCTGTCTCGCGGTCGAGAAACGCGGCGATGGCTTGCTGTTCGGGGAGAGGGGGGAGAGTAAAAATCAAATTTTTAGTCTCATCCTGATTGATTATAGGCAATGTTGTGTACTTTCCACATTTTATAATATATTCTTTTAGGGTTTTCATGTAGTAAGTTGCGAATTCAGGGTTTAATAATCTACTACATATTATCCCGTTGATCTGTTGGTTACAGGAACTCTCATTTATTGCCAATCCCACTTTCCCAATTGTACCAATTCCAACAAGCATTACAGTTTTTGGCGGGAAAATTCTTACTTCTTGTTTTCCTTCATCAGATAAAGACCTGCTTGATTTTCCAAGTCGAATATCATCTGAGAAATCACCAGGCGAATACCACCAGTTAAAACCTTCATCATCAAATGCGGAATCTTCTGCTCCAGTTGGAGTACCCCCTGTTTTTACTTTTTCAACAATTCGGCGTAAAGGTAATGCTTCCCAATGCTCCGGCACATCCCCCAGCCATTCCACGCCGGAGGGTTTCAGCTTGACCGAGGCATCCAGCCCCTTGGTGACCGCGCGGGAAATCAGCGCCGTGCGCTGTTCGGCCAGCAATTCCAGAAGCCGCTCTTTTTTAGCGATGAGCGCATCAATGCGCCCGGTCTCGCGGTCGAGAAATGCGGCGATGGCTTGCTGTTCGGGGAGAGGGGGGAGAGGAACTCGGAATCTATTTAAATCTTCAAAACGAAGGGAGGGTTGCATAATTAAAGATATACTTCGTTTCTCATAGTCAAATAAGGGGCGCAATACACCTTCAAAATATCTTGAATCAACCTTTGCATTTCGAGGTATCACAAGCGCACAGTTTTGCGAAAGACTAAATTTACCTTGTACAAGCCGAGTGGACATTGCCTTTGCGCCAACAGTTGTAACAAATATCACTGGATATTGAAAATTAAAATCGTAAGAATCTATTTCTCCCATTAAACCATCATTTTCTGTTTGCCCACTATAGACTGGATAATCACCGGTATTTTGGCCAATATAATCCTTCGTAAGCTGGGCTGCATTTGGCCCTTTGGAATATGAGAATAACCAACTAAGCTTCTTAACTTCCCAATGCTCCGGCACATCCCCCAACCATTCCACACCGGAGGGTTTGTATTTTGGATAGGCTTTGCTCATATCAAACCCTCCGCACTGCCGGTAATCTCAGCCAGCATGGCGACAATCTCGCCTTCCAGTGCTTTGACATCGGCGGCAATGGCTTCCAACGCCCGGGGCGGGTCGTAGCGGTAGAAATGCCTGTTGAGCGGAATCTCGTAACCTACCTTGGTCTTGCTGTAGTCAATCCAGGCATCAGGCACATGAGGGAGGACTTCCCGCTTGAAGTATTCCTCGATATTTTCCTTGAGAGGTACATTTTCAGTGTCGCGAAGGTCGCTGTCCGGTTCCGGATTTCCCTTGGCATCCCGGCAGATTTCGGCGGTTTCGTCCTTTTCGCTCAACGCTTCCAGAACGGCTTTCAGCTCTGGCGCAGAAAGGCGCACTCCCGCCTTCTGGTCAATGGCTTTTAGCTCTTTCAAGAAAGCCATGCGGTCTTTGAACAGCTTACCAGCCGTTGCCTTCTGCAAGTCCTCAAGCATGGTCTTGATAGCATTCTGACGCTTGATACCGGCCTCAATCTCTTGCTGACGGATAGTTTCATTCTTCTTGTCGCTCTCAGCGATTTTTTGGAAGGCTTTGATGTCGTCCAGTAAAGCGATTCGTTCGGCGCTGGCCTGAAAATTGAGGCGAAGAGGGCGTTCGACAGTTATCTTGTTGTAACCGAAATCTTCATTGTCAAAAATCTTCGAAACAATCACTTCCTTTTCAACACCGTCTATTGTCAAGGTGCGCTTTTCATCATGGGTAAAACTGCCGTATATCCGGCTAATCTCACTGATCTGATCCGGCCTGTTTTCTTCGCCGTCACCGATCTGGTTGCGCTTGTTGCCCAGGCTCTTGCGCATCTTGGTATAAAACTCCCGAGCATCAATAAGCTGGATTTTGCCTGTTCGACGCTTTTCCTTGCGGTTGGTGACAATCCAGATGTAAGTAGAAATGCCAGTGTTGTAAAACAGTTGATCTGGCAGGGCGACAATTGCTTCCAGCCAATCGTTCTCGATTATCCACTGGCGGATATTGGATTCACCGCTCCCGGCATCACCGGTAAAGAGTGGCGACCCATTAAAAACGATGCCGATACGGCTTCCGCCCTCTTCGGGTCGGCGCATTTTCGAAATCATGTGCTGAAGGAAGAGCAGCGATCCGTCATTGATACGCGGTGTTCCTGCTCCAAACCGCCCATCATAGCCCAGGGTAGCGCGCTCGTTCTCGATACTCTTCTGCTGTTGTTTCCACTCCACTCCAAAAGGTGGATTAGCCAGCATGTAGTCAAACTTGTCTTTGGGAAATCCGTCTTTCTCAAAAGTACAGTCCGGCTTGATGTTGTCCGAATCCTCACCTTTGATCAGCATATCAGCCCGGCAAATCCCGTAAGCTTCATCATTCCAGTCTTGGCCAAACAAATGCGGCTGGGCCTCCGAATTGAGCTGTCGAATATAGCTTTCTGCAACCGAAAGCATTCCGCCGGTTCCGCAAGCTGGGTCGTAGATTGTTTTAACCACATGGCTTTTACGCAAATCGGTTTCAGGCGAAAGAAGCAGATTGACCATCAGCTTAATAACTTCTCGCGGGGTGAAGTGTTCTCCGGCCTCTTCATTGGATTGTTCAGCCCCGATCCGAATCAGTTCCTCGAACACATACCCCATCTGAAGGTTGTCTATATTCTGGGGTGAAAGGTCGATTTCATCAGATGCAAATTTCTTGATTACGTTGAAAAGCAGGTTTTTTTCATTCATCTTGGTAACTTGAATACCAAATTCAAGCTTTTCGAAAATTTGTCGTACATTCGGCGAAAACGCGTTGATATAACTGTTCAGATTCGGTGCTATCTGATTAGGGTCATCCAGCAGTTTCTTGAAAGTGAGCTTGGACAGGTTGTAAAATGGGACTCCCGTGATCGTCCGAAGCTGAGCACTGATGATTGTTTCCGACTTGCCTTTCAATTTATCGAATTCTTCAAGAACCTTGGATTTTGTAGGCTCAAGAATGCAATCGAAACGGCGCAATATGGTCAGTGGAAGAATGACTTTTCTGTATTCATTGCGTTTATATGGTCCGCGGAGTAGATTGCAAATACTCCATATAAAACTTGCTGTTTGCTGATGCGTCTGTACTGACATTTATGTCTCCCTTATTCTCGTTTCATTAGTTATGCAAGGATAGCGCTGACTTGTTGCCGTACCGATTGTTGTCCGCTTAAAGACTGTCCCATCAGGTATTTATTTGCAAACAGTAACTGCTCAAATTTTGGCGTAAAATCCCGTCCCTTGCCAAGTTTTTCCCATTTAAGAAAGTTGTTCAAATCTTTTGTTCGAATAAACTCAGGTTCCGTAAACAGTGAGTCCTGCGTACCATCTGCCAAATAATTATCAATGACATTAAGCGCAATATTGATAAGGTTATTTGATGTTTCTGTTTCAACCTTGAAAATCTTAATGACTGCTTCGGTTAGCTCTTTTAGACCATGAGGCTTTGAGTTATTAATGAGAATATCTTTAATCAAATCTGTTAAAACATAGTAGAATAAATAGCGAGTTTGACCACGAGAAGGTTTGTCAGCAGCTCTCCCAAATTTAATTTGATTCGCAATCTTCTGCAGCAGGTAGCAGGCATATATTTCTTCTGTGCCAAAGCTCTGGGAATCAATAATTCTCTTAAAGATCGCTCCACCAGGAGCAAAGGGTGGGTTTTTCCCAAACGCAATACCAGGTTCAGCCATCCAGGCAGCGCCATATATTTTCAGCATATCAAAAGCGTTTACATGTTCAGTGAATTGCGGCGCGTTTAAGCTGTGGCGTTGCAACATCCTCTGGCTTTCCCATCCACCCCTGTGAATTTCCAGATATATCTGATAAGTACTTGCCATTTCACTCGCAAGTGTACGGAAGTTTCCTTCCAGAGCAATGAAGTCTTGCCTACTAACAGAATTTTGGCTATTCGTAAAGCGAGTTATATTTGTTAATTCAACTTCATTTTGACTTCCGACTTTTACAATCTTGACAATTACAATGCCTTTAGCCAGTCGGTCTTTCCAGTGCTGAGTTTCCGAAGATAATTGACTTGCACCGGTATCCAATTTTTCCACCAGAACTTGCCAGATAGTTTTCGTTGTTTGGCACCCATTTACAACATAGGGCTCAACGATGGTGAATTGTCCGTTGTTATTAGTTACATCCTCTGCAACTATAGTGATCCCATTGTTAAAAAGACCGAATTTTTCAGGACTAGACTTCAGAGTTTGAGAAATACCCTTGTTTACGATCCTTCCACCACCGAGATACTTGCGCACATTTTTTTCATATAGCTGATCAAGGTCACCTGTACACTGTTTATATGTTTTGAGGAATTCGTAGAGATCTAGAAGAGTAACCGAACCAACCCAAAGATCATCACCGGAAGGAACCAAACTCGCTTTTAGCTGAACGCTGGTTTTATTTACTGTACTCTGGAGTTCTGTTATACGGTTATAAATCGTTTGGATTGAGATTGACTCAATATCAAAAAAATCACCAAGATGAGTTCGTCCTATAGTTCGTACATCATCTGCTGCCCGTTTTTCAGCTTCATTCAAAGGTTCATGCGTAGCATATACTAATTTGAGTTTATCATTGGGGCCCTTATTGGTGATGAAGTTTCTTATTCGGTTAGAGACCTCTTCGCCGATCGATGAAAGATTAGGCCTATTACCGCGCAGATTATCTAAAACTTTTTGTCCTTCAATAAGAATGGTTGAAGAGCCAGAAAAAGCTGACCCATGCTTGCTCTGGACTAAGTACCAAGTATTACCTTCATGATTACCATCTTCAAGCATGTCACCTAATACTAGAAAGGCAACATCAACACCGCCGTCCCCAGCACCATCGCAGAAAATGATATCTTCAGTCTCAGAATTAAAATCAAGCCAATCTCCAAGTATTTTTCTGGAAAATCTATGACCTAATTCAGTGGTTGAGGGATTACCAGAAATAATTTCTCTTAACCATTCTGTTTTAAAGTCATCATACGCTATTTCTGGCATTGAAATCTCCTCTTTCTCTTCTCTTTAGCCCGCCACGGACGTCGGGCGTCTTGGGGGCGGGATTAAGAAGTGTATTTGTCATCAACTAATTTTCTTTTCACTGTCTTGGCGCTCTGCCTTTCATACAACTACATATATACGCAATGCGTAAAACATCCCGATATGGAATGATATACGCAATTCAAATCACAGTACCCGTTATTCTCCCAAACTCCATACCACAGTATTCGCGCATTCCAAAGTCACTATGCTCGACAAGCATCATGAAATCCACATATCCATGACCATTAAAATCTTTATGAATAATGTTTTTTCAAATGTCAAATGCAAAAAAAATCACCTGTCACAGCAAAAGACAAATGACATCAAAAACACCTAAATCGTCCGACGCAGTCGGACACTAAGGCGGTAGGAGAACCGCCACCGAGGCGCTTCACAAGCAAACAGGAAGTTTGCACAAAGCGCCTCGCAACGGGCGACCGCAGCATCCGGCAAAGCCGGTGCGAGGAATTCGCCCGACAAGCCCCGCGCAGCGGCGCCCTTTTCTTTCGTCCATTTCTTTTGGGCGACGCAAAAGAAATGGACAAAACCGGGTAAAGGGCATGGAATGCCCTTTAAATTATTGCATGATCCATGCAAACAGAGAATACATAAGGCGAAGCCTTTGATTGTATTCCGACTCTCGGACAGAAAGAATGATTTCAATGCTAAATTGATATTTCTCAACAGACATCCTTGTCTGTTTCGACTAGAATAAAAATAAAAATGTTCGCACATAAGTCTTAAGTAACGCTTGCGGTGTCCCGCTATGGTCTTCGACCATCTCGCGGGCTATGTTTCCGCTTCCTGCGGAAACTGGCGAAGCCTTGAAAAGTACGCCCGCCTCTCGGGCTTCCCAGATTCCAAAGACTTCGTCTTTGGAGCCCGTCCGGCTCGAGGACAAATTTTTATTGATAAAATAGCCGTTTCCATTTCTGATGTTTTGTCAGGACGCTAGCGTCCGGAAGGAGAATAAAATGAGAAGTGACTTGATGAAAAAGGGACGCGAAAAAGCGCCTCACCGTTCGCTCTTTAAGGCAGCGGGACTTTCAGATGAAGAACTGGCACGTCCGATTATCGGAATCGTAAATTCAGCCAATGAGATTATTCCGGGGCACATTCACCTCAATAACATATCAGAAGCAGTAAAAAAAGGAGTCCTTTCAAACGGCGGAACTCCTCTTGAGTTTTCAGTAATAGGCGTCTGCGACGGAATCGCGATGAACCACAAAGGAATGAAGTATTCACTCGGATCACGCGAACTCATCGCCGATTCAATTGAAATAATGGCAACAGCACACCCTTTCGACGGGCTCGTATTCATTCCTAACTGCGACAAAATTGTTCCAGCGATGATAATCGCGGCACTCAGAATGAACATACCTTCAATCGTAATCAGCGGCGGGCCGATGCTTCCCGGCCGTCACAAAGGAAAAGATATTTCACTCACACAGATGTTTGAAGGTGTCGGCAAAGTCGCGATCGGACAGATGACTGACGATGAGCTTTATGAAATGGAATGCAAGGCATGTCCGGGCGCTGGTTCGTGCTCGGGTCTTTTTACGGCAAATTCGATGAACTGCCTGAGCGAAGTACTCGGAATCGCGCTTCCTTTCAACGGAACAATTCCGTCTGTAAGCTCCGACCGTATACGCCTCGCGAAACTCGCAGGCAAACAGATAATGACTCTTGTTGAGAAAGACATCAAACCAAAAGACATCATAACCAAGGACGCCATTTACAATGCTCTCGCCGTAGACATGGCTATCGGCGGATCGTCAAACACAGCACTTCATATTCCTGCAATAGCGCATTACGCAGGAATTGATCTTACTTTAAAAGATATCAATCCTGTCGCGGCAAAGGTACCTCATATATGTACGCTTTCTCCGGGAGGTCCGCATCATATAGTCGATCTTCATGATGCAGGCGGAATCCCTGCTGTAATCAATGAACTCGTCAAAAACGGAATGATTAACAAAGATTCTCTCACCGTAACAGGAAAGAGCATTTCCGAAAACTGTGCAAAGAGCGAAATTCTCGACACAAGTGTAATAAGAACAGTTGCGGCACCTGTTCATGCCGACGGAGGGCTCGCGGTTCTTACAGGAAACATCGCACCAGACGGAGCGATTGTAAAAAAAGGCGCTGTTGCTCCTGAAATGATTAAACACTCAGGACCTGCAAAAGTATTCGCAAGCGAAGAGGAAGCAGTCGAAGCAATCTTCGGCGGAAAAATAGTTAAAGGCGATGTAGTCGTAATCAGATACGAAGGACCTCGCGGAGGTCCGGGCATGAGAGAAATGCTCACACCTACTTCGGTAATCGCCGGAATGGGTCTTGACAAAGACGTTGCATTGATCACCGACGGAAGATTCTCCGGTGCTACAAGAGGTGCGAGCATCGGGCATGTTTCACCGGAAGCTGCAGCGAAAGGACCGATAGCAGCAATCCAAAACGGAGACATCATTGAAATAGACATCGACGCATGCAGTCTCAACGTCAAACTTTCGGACGAAGAAATCAAGAAACGCCTTGCTCAAGTTGGTGAATTCAAACCGAAAATAACTGAAGGCTATATGAAGCGCTACGCGATGCTTGTATCAAGCGCTGACAAGGGAGCTGTTTTCGACATTTAATATCTTTTTTGATTGCTTTATTTAAAATTAAATCATATCTGATATCTTAGATTATGTTTAAGGTATCAGATATGATAAAAAGATTAACAATTACCATTTTAATCATCTACGCCTCAGCGGCATTTGCAGAAACCGAACTGTATCTCACAGGAAGCGCAAATACTGGGTACGCACACAATCCTGATTTGAAATCACTGCTGGATGATGAAGAAAATTACTACAATAAGCCTTCTGAAAATACGGACAAGATTCAAAGAAAAGATGCTGACTCTCAATACGGTTACTCTTTTGAACCGCGTTTATTTTTAGACAACATCGGATTCGGTTTATTTATTGGGAAACAATATCTTTCAAAAGGAAAACTATCCGCCTACAGTTCAACAAACGGTTTTTGGAATGAAACATTCGATGTAGAAACCGTTAATTTAGGAATTAATTTTTATTACAAACTTAACCTTTCACGGAATAAACGATATTGGATTATTCTTGGCGGAGGATGTACTTATTTCAGTGCAAAAATAGACATAAGTTCTTATGAAAAAAAAATTTCCGGGGAATCAAACCTTTACAAAGACTCCCTCAAGACCACCGGTTTCGGGGCGCAAGCAAGAACAGAATTTCATTTTTCTATTAACCAAAGAAAAGATTCATTATTCATCGGAATAGAAGGTAAAAAATGCAGTAAATTAAGATTTAAAGCTTCTTATGAAGATGAATTTGGCGTCATACAAGAAGAAGAAATAAAGATCTCTTTTTCAGGTGTAACTCTTTACGGAGGTTTATCTTTTAATATTTTTTGATTTGTTCTAAAATAACAAGTGTTTACGATTGATCTATTGACTAATTATATAAACTGACCATTTTATACCAAACAACTCTAAATCATAATATCACATCAAGGACTCAATCATGAAAACTCATACAATTAATGAAAACATCTTCGATCTCATTGCGAACCAATGGGGACTACTCGCTTCGGGCGATATACCAAATCACAATTGCATGACCTTTTCATGGGGAGGAATGGGGCATTTATGGAACAAGGATATAGTCTACATTTACGTAAGACCGCAAAGATTCACGTATGAGTTTATCGAAGCCAATCCGTATTTCAGCATCAACTTTTTCGACGAAAAATATAAGGATATATTGAAAGTATGCGGAACAAAATCCGGGCGCGAAATAGATAAAACAAATCTCAGCCTGACTCCGCTTATTGAAAACGGCTGTGTTTACTACAAAGAAGCGAAAATATCAGCGGTATGCCGAAAGATATATTATCAGGACATCAATCCCTCTAATTTTCTTGATGTGGAAATAGATAAAAACTATACTGACGGAGACTATCACCGTATGTATATCGGCGAGATAGTCTCAATGAAAACGCTGTCTTAAACCAGGTTAAAGAGTAACAATAACATTACAGAGAACTACAATCTTCTGACCAAGCATATCTTCAAAAATTATCCAGACCTTATGCGTCCCGACCGAACTCACCTTCAGCATGTGATTGGGATCTGGAATAGAAGCATCCGGACCGTAAAGAGTTGCGATAAGAGACTTATTTGTTCCAGTTGGAGTAAAAATTCCAAAAACTTTATCTTTGTCACCTATCGATATATTATTCGGATTAGTCTCAGCATCATTTTCAACAAAAAGAAAAGACCCGGTACAATCGGAAGTCAAAGTCAGCGGACATGAGCCGGAACTTGACAAAGTAATAGTACTACCTGCCGATACCGGTGAACCTCCATTCGTAATGGAAATATTTGCTTTAGGCTTTGCTTTTCCTATATACAGTTCTTCCACAGCTTCATTATTTCTTCTAGTCGGATCTGAAACAGTTAGTTTTACGTTGACCGGGTCTCCCGATTTCATACGGCCTGTCACAAAAACAACCTCAACTTCACCATCCGATTCTTTTTGGCCTGCAAAACTTCCATGATCGGATGTAAAAGTATATACAAGACCTTCATTCTCCGGGTCATAAGCACTTGCCCTAATAATGAAAGGTATATCCGGAATGAGATTTTCTTCATAATTCGTCAAAGTAGGATCAGACGGTTCAAAACTTATACTTGTTATTACAGGAGATTCATTTGGAACAAAATTCTGGGCATCATCAAGAACCTCGCCGCCGCACGCACAAAGAAAAAGTAAAATAACGAGACAAAATTTATTGGTATAATTCAAGAAAATCTCCTTCACAAAAAAACTATATATCCGGCTAAAAGTCTTATTAACTCCGCCAAAATGTAGTGCAGATTTATAATAAAAATCTACACAAAAAAATGACAAAAAACGCTTTACCTTAAAAAAAATAGTCCGAATGTAAAGAATATTTTATTGCAAAATTAAGCCTTTCTTTTTTCATTTCCCTTTCTAAAAAACGAGGTAAAATATGACATTTAACGATCTCTTAAAACGCAACCGGGCAGCCGTACTTGATGGAGGAATGGGATCGTTGCTAATGCAGAGAATTCCTTCTTATAAGGGCTGTTTCGAGCTTTTAAATGCCGAAAACGGAGACATCGTAACAGAAATTCATAATCTTTACATTTCTGCCGGCGCAGATATTATCGAAACCAACTCATTCGGCGGAAGCAAACTCAAACTCGCAGAATATTCACTTTCCGAAAGATGCCGGGAACTCAACAGAAAGGCTGCCGAATGCGCAAGAAACGCAGCAAAAGATAAAGCACTTGTTGCAGGCTCAGTAGGACCTGCCGGAGGTTTGATTGAGCCTGTCGGAAAACTAACTTTTGATGAAGTTTACGAATCATTCCGTGAGCAGATAATCGGACTTGAAGAAGGCGGTGCTGATTTAATCGCAATCGAAACAATGAATGACATAAATGAAGCCAGAATAGCGCTGATGGCAGCAAAAGAAAACTGCTCGCTTCCGGTAATTACAAGCGTTACTTTTAAAGAAGACGGAAAGACACATGGCGGAACAGACATTATAACCGCGTTCGCTACACTTGCTCAATACGGAACTGACGCAGTCGGAGCAAACTGCGGACTTGGACCGGATATAATTTACTCAATTCTATCGGATAATTTTTCAAAAATCAGCAAACTCGGAGTTCCCGTCGCAGTATGGGCAAATGCAGGTCTTCCGATTGTAGTAGAAGGTAAAACAACATACCCGATGACCCCGGAAAAATTCGGAGAATTAGCTTCTAAACTCGCTGAACTCGGAGTTAAAATTATCGGAGGATGCTGCGGAACAAATCCCGATCACATCAAAGCAGTAAAAGACCATACAAGTTCCATTGAACAAAAGCCTTTTGAGTATAAACAGAGTTTTCATTATGCAACCAGCAGATATTCCGCACTAGACATTCAATCAGCTGATTTCATAAAAGTCGGTGAAAGACTGAATCCGACAGCAAGAAAAGCATTCGCCGCAGATCTAAAAATAAATTCAACTCAGTTCTTACGCTCAGAAGCAAAAGCACAGCAGGATGAAGGAGCTGACATTCTCGATATCAACGTAGGAACGCCGGGCATTGATGAAATTTACGCTATGAAAAATTCAGTAAATATTCTGACAACACTGGTTAAAACTCCGTTGATGATTGATTCGGAAAACGGTGAAGTTCTGACATCGGCACTTAAAAATTATCCCGGGATTGCACTGATCAACTCAATCAATGCCAGAAAGGATAAATATAATGAAATAATACCAATCGTAAAACGCTTTCACTCGTTTATCGTTGGACTTTGTATCGACGAATCAGGCGTGCACAGAAATGCAGCAAAACGAATTGAAATCGGAGATAAACTCGTTCAGATGCTTATTAATGACGGCATTGAAAAAGAACGTATAATCATTGATCCGTTGATGCTTGCAGAAAGCGCAGAACCCGGATCTGCAGTTGAAACATTAAAAGTAATCGAACATTTTACAAAACAGGGAATTAAAACAAGTCTCGGTATCAGCAATATTTCCTTCGGATTGCCTGAAAGAAAACATATCAACAACGCATTTATAAAGGAAGGATTTAAGCGAGGTTTGAAATTCGGTATAGTAAATACTAAAGCATTTGAAATTATCGACAATAATTCACTCGAAGAAAGTCTCGCTAAAGATTTCATTTACGGTAAAGATACAAATGCAGTAAAATACATTGAGCATTTTAAATCATCCACAACCAAAACAATTTCATCCGGTTCAGCAAAGTCTGAACTCGGTATTTTGGAACGCATCAAAATGCTTGTTATTGAAGGCGATTCTGATTCAATCTGCAAAGAAATCGAATCAGCCCTAAAAGAATTTAATCCGGAATCAATCATGGACAATGCACTGATCGCCGGACTCAATGTCGTCGGTGATCTTTATGAGAAAGGTGAATATTTCCTTCCGCAGATGATATCTTCTGCAAATGCTATGAAGCAGGGTTTCACGGTTTTAAAACCCATAATGAAACAGGAATCTTCAAAAGCATCAAAATCAGTCGTTATCTGCACAGTCAAAGGAGATATCCACGATATCGGGAAAAATATTGTGGCGATGATGCTTGAGAATCACGGATTTAACGTATATGACATGGGCAAGGATATAGACAATGAAATTATTTTAGAAAAAGCTGCAGAGGTCAAAGCGGATATCATTTGCCTTAGTTCCCTTCTCACTACGACAATGCCAGAAATGAAAGCTATGTCGGAACTAATTTCCGCAAAAAAACTTCCTTACAAACTAATGGTTGGAGGTGCAGTCGTAACTGAGGAATATGCCAACTCAATCGGAGCCTACTACAGTAAAGATGCAGTAGAAGCATCCCATGTAGCAAAAAAACTATGCATTTAATTGAATTTACTCTGATGTTTTGAAAATTAATCATGCCGGTCTCGTTATAGCTAAAGGAGGCCGTCATGATTGAAACCACCTGCAATATTTCTTTGGAATCTTACGCTAAAATAAATTCCGTATCTAAAAAACACAAAATTCTGATAAAAAAGCTTATCGCCAATATTCTTCAAGAATGTATTAAAATTAAAATTCAGAAAAAAACGAAACCAAACATTTTTATGCCGGTAAAATATCAGCATGCAAATGACATAGAAAACGAATGGAAAGTTATTCATGCTAACATTCAGGAGTCATTATATGAGTCTTGTATTGATTACAGGAAACTCTACAAAGTTTCAATATCTTCTGTTCTCGAATGGGGAATTAAAAATTTATTGGAGATTGTCATCGAAAAAATTCTTTGCAATAAAAATTCCGAATCACAAACAGATAACTATCGTATTGATTTCAAACTTCAAACATTTTTTAATGACAATTTCATTAAACTATCATACCATGGAAGCATAAAATTAAAAACAGGCTGAAATATTTTTCAGCCTGCAGAAATTCAATTACCGGATACAAAAAGACTAAGCAGTTGCCGCTGCAATCGCCGCACCTATACCTGAACCATCCTTAGCAAGTATTGTAGAAACCTTACCGGATTTCTCCCGGAACAATTCATCCATCGCCATCTGAATATTTACATCGTAATTCGGAATTTTTTCATACAACGAACCATCGATTGCAATTACATGCTTTCTTTCAATTTTCTGGTCAATATGATATACGATACCTACAAATATAGACGCTACAAGTCTGGCGGATCTGACAGAAACCAAATCAACTATTTCTTTAACCGAAAAAAGTTCGTCACGCGTCAATGAAGTGAGTCCTAATTTTTCTTTCATTACCTTTGCTGTAGCACCAAAATCAGCCGAATCTGCTATTATATTGTCAATATCTGCACCGTATATAACATCTTTTTTAAGAATCTCTTTACTCTCAGAAAGTACTCCGTCCTTCATCATCTGTTCAAGAATTACTCTTATTATTTCTCCGAGGTAGTAACCGGAAATCATTTTCTCGAGCTTCTGCAAACCAGGCCTTTCACTTGCCGCATCAATCAATACATCAAATCTGGATTGAGGAACTTTATTAAAATTTCCTGATTCAATATTTACTATCATGGGTTTTCCGGTTAACGGATGGTTAGGCTCCAAATAACACGCATTGTGACCAGTTCCGCAAATTGCAGCCATATCAACATCAGTATTAGAATAAGCGGCTGCGAGAAGTGTTCCGACTGTGTCATTTATTACAGCTTTTGGAGTCACGTTCTCTATTTTTTTTCTTTTTAAAGAACCTTCTAAAATTTTTGAAACATCATGCCCCTCAACACCGCTTGTTTTAATTTCTTTCGTCCAATAAATGAGCTCGGCACTATTGATTCCGTTTTGTTTGCAAGGAAACGAAAAAGTATGTCCTAATGAATTTTCAACACCTTTGATAGATATTTCACTGACATGTTCTGCAATGTAATCAAAAAGCTGTTCGCCGGTAGCTTCTTTCGCTGTATAATTATATTTACCGTCGGGATCAACAAGCGGGAATTTGTTTTTTGCATTAACGGTTATTTTTCCTGATCCGTCAAGATCTGCCTGAAGTATTCTTACATTAGTTCCGCCGAAATCAATCGCAACAACGGAACCTTTTTCTTTTCCTGTAGGCTTACCGATATACGAAGGAAGCATTTTCAGGGAACTAGTTCCGCCTTCCAGACCAGCTCGCATTTCAGTAATGAAGTCATTTGCTATCTTCTCCATATCAGAAGCTGAAACGGAAAGCTCCTTTCTGATACCTTTCATATATTCATTTATTTCCATTATCATCTCCAGTTTTCATTTTTTCACTACAAAGGCGCAAACGTTATCTACAAGGTTCAAATGAAATAAAGCAATGAAATAATTCCACAACATTTTTACAAAAAATTATAACATTTTCAATTATTTATTCTTTTGCGGAACCAATAATGCTTTTAGGCGGTTAACATTTCTATACTATTTCATTTTACTTATTTGTCTTATATCAATAAATGCTTGAAAAATAAAGGCAGTAAAATAGTGTTGGTCTATGATTGGTTTTCTCAAGGGCACAGTGGTTCTATTGAAGCCTTCCGAGGTTCTTATTGATGTTAAAGGAGTTGGATACACTCTGACCATTCCTTTTTCAACATCGGAAAAACTTTCCGTTTCTGAGGAAGTTTTTATTCATGTTCACACTTACCACAGAGAGGATCAGCTTAAACTTTTCGGATTTTTTACTGAAAGTGAAAAGAAGATATTTGAAATACTTTTAAAAGTTAACGGAATCGGGCCTTCAATGGCAATTTCAATTTTATCAGGATTAGATATAGATAGATTTGCTGATGCGATAAATAATTCAAACACTGAGATTTTGACAAGAATACCGGGAATAGGTAAAGCTAAAGCTGAAAAAATCATATTTGAATTATCACGGAAGAAAAACATTTTTAAAGACCATATATCGACTGAAATAAAAACTG
>Ga0209201_1001650_pt1 | contig 24687 bp, 16 predicted proteins | sample AD_UKC055_MetaG_FD_184411 | JGI IMG/M metagenome (GOLD analysis project Ga0209201, IMG submission 184411) | Active sludge microbial communities of municipal wastewater-treating anaerobic digesters from USA - AD_UKC055_MetaG (SPAdes) (version 2) | ecosystem: Engineered > Bioreactor > Anaerobic >...
CTCCCCGCAATAATCTAATTCAGGCCATTCACCCGCTAGATCAAAACTATATCCCTTGCTATTAAATTTAGTAGTGCCAAAAACTTGTTGAGCTAAATTAAGATATAATTCCCGACTTAATTTCATTCCATCAAGATAATTAGCGTAAGCCCAATAAAACTCCATATTAGTAAATTCTTGTAAATGATCTGGGCTACTACCTTCATTACGAAAAACCCGGCCAATCTCAAAAGTTTTATCAAAAGCAGCCGCCATTAACCTCTTCTGCCAAAGTTCCCCGACAGAGATACGTAAATAAACATCCAGGTCATAATCATTATAATGGGTCTTAAATGGATTGGCTTCAGCCCCACCAGTAGTAATTTCTAGGGTCGGCGTTTCTACTTCTAAAAATCCATGGTCCAGCATAAATTGACGAGTCGTCTGCCAAAATTGAGCCTTCTTGGCAAATAAAGCTCGTAAATCATCATTAAATAACAAATCTAAATAACGTTTACGCCACCGTTCATCTTCATCTTTTAGTCCATGCCATTTCTCCGGTAAGGGCCTTAAAGCCTTGCTAATGATTTGCCATTCTTTAACTAATACAGTAGGCTCGCCAGCGTGAGTACGAAAAACAGGTCCGCTAATAGCTATAAAATCTCCGATATCAATAACTTTAAGAAATTCTCGGTAGTGATCTCCTAATTCTTTTTTACTAAATGCTAATTGTAAAATAGCCGTACCATCTTGTAAATTAGCAAAGGTTAAATTGCCATGCTCCCTGAAGCTTCTTAAACGGCCAGCTAGATAAACTACCTGGCCCGATTGTTCATAGGCCTGAAAATTAGCTAATACCTGACTATTAGTTGCCTCACGACGGCAATGAGCCGGATAGGGATCAATCCCCGTCTCCTGCAATAATTGTAACCTCTTAAGTCGTGTGGCGTACTCACTTATTTTTTCTACCATAAAAAAACAAAATAACCAGCTTAATATGCTGGCTATATTGTACCTAATTTATTGGGGGAAGTAAAGAAAAAATTATAGGTGATGTTCTTTTAAACAAGCTTTCACAAATTCCACAAATAAAGGGTGGGGATCTAGGGGACGAGAAATATATTCAGGATGAAATTGAGTACCAATAAAAAAGGGATGGTCGGCTAGTTCAATGGCTTCAACAATCTGGCCGTCAGGAGAGACACCAGAAATAACTAAACCATACTGCTCTAAAATTTGTCGGTAGTTATTATTAAATTCATAACGATGACGATGCCGCTCACTAATTACCTTAACCTGAGGGCCAAATTTTTGAGCATAAATATGGGCTAAATGAGTTCCCGCTACTAATTGGCAAGGCCAACCACCCAAGCGCATAGTACCACCATAATGTTGATTGGCTAGACACTCGGTTTGCCCCGGCATAATATGAATAACCGGATATTTAGTTTTAGGATTAATCTCTTCGCTATTGGCTCCCTTAAGACCGCAAACATTACGGGCAAATTCAATAACCGCCATTTGCATACCATAACATAGACCAAGATAAGGCACTTTGTGGGTACGGCAATATTCAATAGCTTTAATCTTGCCTTCATAGCCTCGTCTACCCCAGCCCTGAGGAATCACTAAACCATCATAATCTCTTAAAATAACAGACCCCTTCCGCTCTACTTCCTCCGCGCTTAACCAATCTAGTTTTGGCCGGCAATTATTAGCCACCCCCGCATGTTTTAAGGCTTCAATAACACTAATATACGAATCAGTTAAGCAAAAATTACCCGAAGTAAAATACTTACCCACAATCCCTATTTTTACTAGATGCTGCCCTTCTCTAGCTTCTTTAACCTTATTAGCCATTGTCTGCCAGGCACACCAATCATTACGGCGTGGCCTTAACCCCAAACGTTTTAATATCTTGGCGGATAAATGATTTTTTTCAAAATTACCTGGTACATCATAAATAGAATCAATGTCTGGCGCAGCAATCACATCATCACTATAAATATTACAATTCATAGCAATTTTTTTACGGCGCGGCTCATCAATCGGCGTTTCAGAACGGGCAATAATAAAATCCGGCTGAATGCCGGCTGAATTTAAGGCTCTTACTGCGTGTTGAGTTGGCTTAGTCTTCATCTCCCCAATTTTAGCTGGTACTGGCAAATAAGTTACCATAACAAATAATACGCTCCCTGGATTTTCTAAGTGCATGACCCTGGCAGCTTCCAAAAAAAGCATATTCTCATATTCACCTACAGTACCGCCAATTTCAATAATCATAATTTCTGCCCCGGTTTTTTCTACAGCCGCCTGAATCCTGCTCCTAACTTCCATAGGAATATGAGGCACTACTTGAACACATTTGCCGCCATAGCCTAAATTACGCTCTCGTTCAATTACCGCCTGGTAAACCCGGCCAGTAGTCATATAATTCTCCCTATAAATATTAGCATTAAGAAAGCGCTCATAATTACCAATATCCTGGTCAGTTTCATCACCATCCTCGGTGACAAAAACTTCACCGTGTTCCAGGGGGTTCATGGTGCCGGCATCCACGTTGATATATGGATCAATCTTAATAGCGCTAACCTTGTAGCCCCGGTTGATTAAAATGCGGCCAATAGAAGCCGCAGTAATACCTTTACCAACACCTGACATCACTCCACCAACTACAAAAATATATTTTGTTTGAGACGCAAGATGATTGCTTTTAGTCATACTAATATCTAAAAAGTAAAAACTATTATAGATTATACCAAAAATAAAACCACTCGGCTATATCTGCCAAGTGGTATTATTGAGATAATAAAAAATTTAATAATTAATTACTAACGCTAATGATGGTATATTCTACATATCCCTTGGGGGTATTCACCTTAATCTTATCACCAGCTACATGATTAAGTAAGGCCCGCCCCAGGGGTGATTCATTAGAAATTTTACCATTTAATGGATCGGCCTCATTAAAGCTAACAATGGTAAATTCTTTTTGGCCAGCATTAGTCTCTACTACTAATTTGGAACCCATGCCTACCCGGCTATCAACTGGCGGGTCAACTACAGTTAAAGTTTTTAATAAATTAGATAACTCTAAAATCCGCCCTTCATTAAAAGCTTGATCTTCTTTGGCATCGCTATATTCGGCGTTTTCACTTAAATCACCTAATTCTTTAGCTTGTTCAATCCGCTCGGCAATTTCACGCCGCCGTTGCGTGGTCAACATATTAAATTCGTCAACTAATTTTTGGTAACCCTCACGGGAAATAATTGATAAGGTCATAGTGCTAAAATTGGAATAAAAGACGCGAAATTATCTTCGCGCCTAAAAAATTATAAAGCCCATTATATCACAAGAAAAAAAGTTGACAAGCCCCACGCCATCCCTATAAAATAGCCTGATTCACAAAGCTATTGTTTATAAATTTTTAATTATAATTGTTTGGCTGGTATAATTTCTATTTGGCCCTCTTCATTAATAACTACTGTATCACGACGTTTTAATTCTTTAGTTAATAATTTCTCGGCTAAAACATTATTAATAGTATCCTGCAGCAGGCGACGCAGCGGCCGAGCCCCAAATTTAGGATCATAACCAGCCTTAGCTAAATAAACTAATCCCGGTTCAGTCACTTGAAAATTAATATTTTTTTCTGCCAGTTGACGACCAATTTTTTGCAATTGTAAATTAGTAATAGCCACCATATCATCTATAGTAAGCGGCCGAAAAACCACAATACCATCAAAACGATTAATTAATTCTGGCCGCATTACCTGTACTAGTTCATTATCTATGATATGCTGACGAATAGTATTAAAATCAATACCCTGCTGCACTGCCTCCATAATATATGGAGCTCCAGCATTGGAAGTGGCAATAATAATAGTATTACTAAAATCAATAGTCCTGCCTTGAGCATCAGTCAGACGGCCATCATCAAATACTTGCAAAAATAAATTTAAAATATCTGAATGAGCTTTCTCAATTTCATCTAGCAAAATCAAACTAAAAGGGTGCTGACGGACTGCTTCAGTTAAATACCCAGCCTCTTCGTCATGGCCAATCATTTTATTAACACTATCTGGCAATTGATATTCACTCATATCTAGCCTAATCATGGCCTCCTCATCACCAAAATAAACCTCAGCCAAGGACTTAGCTAACTCAGTTTTACCAACTCCAGTGGGTCCTAAAAATAAAAAATTAGCAATTGGTTTATTAGTATCTCTTAACTCAACCCGCGCCCGCCGCAGACTAGCAGCTACCATATCTACTGCCTCCTCTTGACCAATCAAGCGCTTATGAATAATGGCCTCTAAATTAAGCAGCATCTCGCTTTCTTCCTGGCCAACTTGCTCAATGGGTACACCAAATTCTTTACTAGCATATTGTCTGACTACCGCTTCATTCACTAATCTAATCCCTGACTGCCTTAAAGCTAAACGAGCCGACCCCTCTAAAACCCCCAACAAACGTGTCGGTTGGGCTGGCTCAGTGGTATAACGTTCACTAACCATTTTAGCTGTTTCTAGGGCAGTATAAGTAAATACCACCCCCCAACGTTTCTCCCAGTAACTAGCCCAGTGTTCTGCTATAATCATAAGCTGCTGATCATCAGGTTCAGCAATATCAATTTTAGCTAAATTAGCTCCTAACGAACGCTCAGCAATATATTTACGATAATTCTCCATGCTAGCCGTAGTAATACATCGCAAAGCTCCTCGTTGGAGAGCATTAGCTAAAATATCTGATAAATCCAAACTTTGTTCCTCCCCTACGCTGAGACCAGCAATTTTGTCTATTTGGTCAAAAAAGAGGATAATATTGCCAGCTTGATTAACTTCAACAATAATTCGCTCTAAGTTCGCTTGAGCTTCTTCGGCTGATACACCACCAATCAAAGAAGGTATATCTACCTCCACTAATCTTTTATCTTGTAAAAAAGAGGGTACATTTTCTTCCACCATTAACTGAGCTAGTCCATATACTAAAGATGTCTTGCCCGCTCCAGCTGAACCAACCAAAATTATTCCCACTCTCCCCGCTGCCCAAGCGTCAAGTATCTGGCTAAGCTCCTTTTGACGTGCTACGCATAAAGGTAATTGATTATTCTTAGCCGCTAAAGTCAAATCATGGGCGTAGTGATTCAAAAATGGAGTAGCCTTAGCCGTATAAGCACGATCCATATTAGAAGAAGGCTTAAATTGGGCTAAGTCTTGCATCTGTTTATAGGTCTTAGCTAGATGCTGATTAATATGGAACCAATTAGCTACCGCCGCAAATTGCTCTTCTTTAGCTCCTAAATCATAAATTATTTCTTTTAAGAGAGAACTATAATGAATTAAGGGGGCTAAAAAATCTACCGACAAGGGCGGATCATTGGTTGACCAAGCGCTAGCTACCCCCTGGATAAGGGCTATCTTAACCTCAGAAGACAAACTCACTACTAAAGAACGATTTTCGCCCTTAACTTCATATTTTTTAAGCTTATCGGCAATAGCTTGACCGTTTAAATTTAAACGAAATAGTAAGGCCTTTACTAAAGAATCAGTTAATAAAACATTAAACCATCTTTCCGGAGTAACTTGGTCTATTTTATTTTGACCTGCCTGTACTGTGGCCCGAGCTAAACTAGAAAAAACGTTTTGAGGCAGATAATCAATTAAGTTTAATTTATTACGAGATGGCAACTCAAAAACTCCTGGCCAGTCTAGAGGCATAGCCACTTCAACATCTGGCCAACGTGGCAATTTAGCTACCTGGCTTTTTTTTATTAAACGATAAACCGCCCAAAGGCCAAAGACTGCTGACCATGCTAACCACCGAAGAGGCCATACTGGCTGAATCCACCACTCTACAGTCCCGACCGCCGACCAATCCACAAACCAGCCCGTAGCTTGACCTATATACCAAACAATAACTATTACTCCGCTTATAGCCGCTAGATAAATTAATGCATCTAAAATATTTAATATCTTTTGACTAATTAATTTTTCTTTCAACTGCTGCCACCTAGTAGGCCAATCAACAAAAAGCCAACAATTAACAGCAAACCACCCCACACCCTCTCCTTTACAGTTCCGACACGGCCGATTATTTTCTACACCTAAACCATGACAATTTTCACAAACAAACCAACCATTTATTTTATTCTCGTCCGCCATAATATAATATATATAGATAGTAAAAAATGATAAATGGCGCTAGTGGCCAGATTATAATGGCTATTAAAGTAACAGCAGCACAAATAAGCCAAATAGCCAATCTAAAAATTATTTGAACTAACCGTACAAAAAAACTAATAATGAAGCTCCAAATATCTCGCTGACCATACATTGGCACAAAAATATTTTTTATCCACACTAACAAAGCTAAGCTATGTCCTTGTTTTTTTAACCACTGACCCCAATATTTCAGCCAGAAAGACCAGCCATAGGAATACCACCACAACGGCCAAACTAATATTTCTTTACTAATAAGCCAAAGTATATTCATAAAATATAAATATATTATAGCAGAAAATTAAAAGTTAGCTAACCAACGGCCATCTTGACGTACCAAATACTTGCTAGCCTCTTGAGGATTGGCTAAGAGCTCTTTGACTAACCTTTCCATCCGAGTCCCCTGTGAACCCTTGACTAAGATGGCGGCTGGTGTAGAAATTATCTCTTTAATTTTAAGGGCTGCTTCACTAGAGTTATTAAAATATTCTAGCTCGCCTGACCATCCTAAACTCTGGGCCTCCTCACCAATTAATTTAGCTAGTGGTCCTACTAATATTAAATGACCAATAGGCAAACCGGCAATAACTTGCCCCACCCGACGATGCTCTGCTGGGCTGTCTAAACCTAGCTCTAACATATCTCCCAGAACTGCTATCCGCCTAGTCAAATTATCTACTGGCAAATTAGCTAGAATTTCTAAAGCCGCGATCATAGAAGTGGGAGAAGCATTATATGAATCATCAATTACCACACTGCCATCTACCCCAGGCAATAAATTAAAACGTCCCCGCAGCGGCTGAAAATCTTTAAGGATATCAGCAATCTCTATAAGTCCTAAATCTTGACTAAGTCCCACAGCTGCCGCGGCTAAAACCGAATAAAGCGCAGCTTCAGTCATAACCAAGGGTAAAGACAAGGGAACCACACTTTCCTGATAATGCAATTCGCAATTTATTCCCACTAAAGCTTCAGGGGATAGCTTATTAGCCTGGCGATAATTAAAACTTACCTCTGTTGCTCTAACTTGAGCCTCAGGGCCAAGCCCATAGGTTATAACCTTACCCTTACATTTAGAAGCCATAGCCGCTACTCGGCGGTCATCAGCATTTAAAATAGCAATACCCGAGGAGGGTAAACTGGCCACTAATTTACTTTTTTCTTCAGCAATACTATCTGGGGTGCCAAAAAATTCTAAATGAGCCTGACCAATCACTGTTACTACCCCTATTATGGGCTGGGCAACACTTAATAAATAATCCATATCCCGAGGATGGTCTACCCCCATCTCTAAAACCAAAAATTCAGGATAGTTTTTATCTCTAAAAATTAATAATCCTAAAGCCCTAATAATAACTTTAACCCACCCTAAAGGCGAACGGCCAGGGGATATACTACCTAAAATAGTAAGTGGTAAACCAATTTCATTATTATAATTTTTTATATTACCTCTTACTCTATATTTTTTGCTTAAAACTAATAAAATCGCCTCTTTAGTAGTTGTCTTGCCCACACTGCCAGTAATGCCAATAATCTTTGGCTGATATTTCTCTACTACTGCCCGAGATAATTTTTTTAAAAGATGACGTGCTAATGATTGAAACATAAAAAATTAATCTTTAATTGGACGCTCAGCCGGAATCTGTTTATATTTTAAAATAAAATTAGCAATTTCACCAAATAACGGAGCTGCTGAACTTTCGGCCCAGATCACACCGCGTGGATGATCAATACGCACCACCATTACAAAGGCTGGGTCGTCTACCGGCGCATAACCAGCAAAAGATCCAATATTAACACCGGCAATATAGCCTCGCCCATCTTTTCTGGGAACTTGAGCAGTACCAGTTTTACCAGCCACATAATAACCTTCTACGCCAGCTTTCTTGCCATGGCCATCTTCCACTACATTAACTAACATACCGCTGACTGTTCTGGCTGCTTCAGGACTAATAGCTTGGGTAACTGCCTGTGGCTCAGCGATAATTCTTGTACCGTCCGGATTAACAATTTCTTGGACTACATAAGGCCTCATCAGCTTACCCTCATTAGCTAGCGCCCCAAAAGCCATGGCCATCTGCAAGGTGGTCACATTAATGCCCTGACCAAATGAGGCAGTAGACGCATTAATTTCTTGCCCAAATTTTTGATATAAATTACTAATACTACCAGCCGACTCAGCTGGCAATTCAATACCTGTTTTTTTACCAAAACCAAACTTTTCTACCCCGGCCCGAAAATTCTCTAACCCAATTTGACGCATCACAAAAACCGCTCCAGTATTTAAAGAATCCTGAAGAACTCGCACCATATTAACTACTCCCCGGCCCTTAAAGTCTGAGTTATTAATTTTATTATGGCCTACCATTACTGAACCACTATCATTATAGGTTGTTTGAGGCGTCACCTTACCCTGATCAATGCCAATTGCCATAGTAATAGCCTTAAAAATTGAACCCGGCTCATAAGCTTCAAAGGTTGACTGATTATTAAAGTGCTTCAAATCTTTAACCAATGAATAATTATTAGGATCAAAACTAGGAGCCGAACACATTGCTAAAACTGCTCCAGTTTTAGGATCAATTACTACTACACTACCGCTATCGGCCTGATGTTTAGCTACTGTCTCCAATAATTTAGTACAAGCAAAATTCTGAATAGAGCGATCAATTGTTAAAATTAAATCTGAACCGTTAGTTTGCGCCTTATAATCTCGTCCCCCCAAAATAACTGCCCGATTAGCGCTCAAATCCCCCTTAACTAAACCAGCCCGACCAGCCAGAATATCATCAAAGGCTTCTTCTAATCCATATTTGCCTTGGCCAATTAAATCATCATCATTGGCAAAAGCAACAAAGCCTAAAATATTAGCCTCAATGTTTTTTTCTGGATAATACCTATATTCCCGGCTAGTTTGTCCTAGTCCATTTATAGTGATAGAGTATTTTTCATCTTTATTTTTTGGTTGCCAGATAACCGTTTCTCCGTCTAATGACAAATCATCTAGACTTACAGTAGCATCGCCCCACACTCGGCTTAAAATCTTAAAATAAAGTTTAAGAATTTGCTCACCTTCTAATTTCTTACCAATAATTTCATAGGGGTCACCGCCTTTATTTAAAATTTGTAAATACTCGGCAATTTTGGCCTCTGATTTTTCTTTAAGAGCGGCATCATACCGAGCTTGAGCCATCTCTTGATAAAATTTATCTGCTAGTAAATCCTGCTGCTTTTTTAAAATAGCCTCTTTGGCTATAGCTATCTCTTCGCTGCTGGACGCCGAAGGTAATTTAGACATCTCTTCATCTAATTGCTGCTTTAAATTATTTTGTTCGGCCTGCTTAATCTCGGCAATAATGGCTGGCTGATCAAAAGCTTCAAAAAAAACTTCAGCCAAATCATGGGGTTCAATAATGACTGGCAATAAATAATCAGTACGACCTTTTTCCTTAGCTTTAGCTTGTTCTTCTCGCAATTGATTAAGTTTATCTATCTCTAAATCACGTGGTACAGCATATAAATTAAAAAGCCGTCGATTAGTAGCTAAAGGATAAAGCTCTTTACCACCACCAGCCATCTTGTCATAAACAAAAATTTGACCTCGACTCGGAGCTAACTCAGCATAAAATTCTTGCTGGTCACGCGCTTTGGCTAAATAATAATCATGATTCATTATTTGTAACCAAAATAATCTAGCTACTACCATAAGACCAGCAATCATAAAAAAAATCAACACTAATTTCAAGTTAATGTTGAATTTTTTGTTTGGTTGATGACTAATATTAAACCGGCTACTCTGAGCCACTAATCTGTCTGGCCGGGGCATAAAATTACTTTTTAGCCATCAAGTCATTGGCACTTACTGCGTAAGATAAACGGCTTACTGGCACCATACCTAAATGTTGTACCTGTTGCTGTAAATAGCTATATGAATTAAGTCTAGCTACTTCAGTCTGCAAATCAACTTGTTCCTGTTCTAATTTGGCCAGTTGTTTTTTATAATCTCGCAGGGCAAATGTCTGGATAGCCAAATTATTAGCCACGGCCAAATAAGCTAAAATTAATAAAACAATTCCTGACCATAGACAATAATTTATTCGTCGCCATTGCCACTTCTTCGTATTGGCTGATTTTCGCTTTAAACAATTAGGAGAAACTAATTCTTGGTGGCTGACTGTCATAGGGGTAAATTAATATTTAATTAAAGTTTACTGGCAGCGCGTAATTTGGCGCTACGAGCTCGCGGATTACCCGCTTTTTCAGCCTCGCTAGCTTTAAGCGGGTGACGATAAATTATTTTTAACTGTGCGTGATGGCCGCATCGACAAACAGGAAACTCTGGCGGGCATAGACAATCTTTACTTTCCCTTAAGAAAAAATGTTTAACTATCCGATCTTCCAAGCTATGAAAAGTAACAGCGACAATGCGGCCATGGGGGCACAACAAGCTTAGGGACTGATTGAGGACAGAAGTTAAGTTTTCTAGCTCCTGGTTGGTGGCAATACGTAAGGCCTGAAATAACTTAGTAGCTGGATGATGACGACTTCTAGCTATATAGCTAGGCGGTAATACTTGTTCCACTATTGCTACTAGCTCTTGGGTCCGCGTAATAGGCTGACGGCGACGATATCTAGTAATAGCTTTTGCTAATGGTCCAGCCCACGGTTCTTCGCCATAATCACGAATAATGCGTCTTAATTCGCTTTCTGTCCAATGATTGACAATTTCACTAGTTAAGTAAGGACTTGCTGGTCCAAAAGCCATATCTAGCGGCCCGTCCTGGGCAAAGGAAAACCCCCGATTAGCATCAGCCAACTGAGCTGATGATAAACCTAAGTCTAATACTATGCCATTAAATGGACCTTCAAGACCTTGTTTCTTTAAAGACTCAGTTAAATTAGCGAAATTATCATTAATTAAAAGAACATTCTGGATATTTTCGTGGGACAACTTCTCGCGGACAGCTTGAATAGCTAATGGGTCTAAATCAAAACTCACAATAAGACCAGTCGGACCGACAGCTTTAGCTAAAGCCATGGTGTAACCTCCGCTGCCTAGCGTGGCATCAATAAACCGTTGTCCCTCTTGTGGTTGTAAAACTGCCAAAACCTCCTGAAGTAAAACCGGAGTATGGTGGTATTCCATACTACAAAAGGTTGTCCAGCGACTCAGCAATTGAGCTACTAGCTTGATCATTATCCGCCCGGTAAGCTTCCCAGCGGTCCTTGTCCCAAATTTCTAGACGATCATAAAGACCGGCAATCACCACCTGCTTATGCAAATCAGCAAAGTGGCGTAGATATTCGGGTAAAACAATCCGGCCCTGAGCGTCAAACTCTACCTCAGAGGCTCCAGAAAGCATAAATCGGGCAAAGGCCCGCTGGTTAGCCTTATTAAATGACAGACGGCTCAATTTGCTAGTAATTAATTCCTCCCAAGCATCTTTAGTATATAAAAACAAGCAGTTGTCCAAGCCCTTGGTTACAACTGCACCCTTCTTTAAATCAGCGCGAAACTTGGCTGGAATGGCCAAGCGTCCTTTTTCATCTAAATTGTGTTGAAATTCGCCGATAAACATTGCTTAGGAGTTAGATATAGTGGCTGGTAATTCACCACTATTCACCATTATTCACCACCAAGCAAATTATAGGCTCTTTCCAAATAAGTGTCAAGGCCTAAACTGATAGTATAAAATATAGCTAATAATAAAGAAAAAATAACAATAAAAAATACTCCCGACGGAGTATCAAAACTTATAAACAAAAACCACTAAACAAAAATTGTATTCACCTTATACCTAACAGGTTTTATTTTTTAAGGTGATATTGGGTTCACCAATATATTCTGGTGCTACAATTTGATAGCCCGAAGCTAAAAACGACTGTCCACTAGTCCCGCTTACTGGCACATCCAGGGCATAGCCTAGGGCATTAGCTATTACTACTCCTAGCCGCAGAGAAGTAAAACTACCCCCGCAGTTAACTACTTCAATCTTTTCTAGGTCAAATAATTTTAAGCCTGCCTCAGTTAACAGCTGTTCAATACTGGGCAATAATTTCTCAGCTTGCTCACGATTACCAGGATAAAAGTTTTGAATTACTATTTCCCCTCCACTTTTTAGAGCTATCAAAACACCCGGCCGAAGAACAGTGTCAATAAATAAAGTATATTTTCCCATAACCCTATTGTAAATAATTCTGCTAAAAAAAGAAAGGCCCGTTGTAGTAATTAGCGATTAGGCTAACTAATACAAACGGGCCAAATAAATTTTACTTTATTTAATTTGAGCGACGGGTAGCATGCGCCAACCGCTGCTCTTTCCTCCCTTACTATTTATTGACTGGAGGTAAAATTCCAGCCAACCATCAGTAGGGATCCAAAATTCTGACCCAGACATGTCGGCCAGCTCATCATTAAGATGACCATAGCGGACCCTAACAGGATCGTCCGCTAAGGCCGACAGCGGGATATCAATCTCTCCCCAGCCTGAAAAAGAGGACAGCGGGAGAGATTGGTGGATAATTTCATGGGTGGGTGACATATATTCCACCCATGCTCCGCCATTAAAATTCTCTAACCGATCCAGGTTAAAAAATACCCTAATAGAATCGGTTAAAGCTGTAATACGCAAGGTCGCTGGAGGAGTATCACCCAGCAACCCTGGCAACTGTCCACCACCCCCAGTAGGTAATAACTGCCCACCCCTGAGGGCAAAACATAAATTACCTCCCTGCTGTGGAGGGGTGTTATGGACATAAAAGATGCTCCCTTCTATAATTGCCCAATTCCATTGGGTAGATGGGGCATCATAGATAAAATTCCCTCCATAATTGAGGAGAACTTCATCTTGGTCCCAGCAAGTGACGTCAACAATAAGACGGCCATCTTGCTGGTTGTTTACTAGCTGCACCCAGGAATAATTGGTGTTATTCACTGGGTTAACAATAATCACTCCATTGGACTCGCCTGTTATAAACGGGTTTCCTCCGGGACCATAACTATAAGCCTGGGTGGACAAACCCAGATGGTAAGTCCACTTACCAGAATTTTCCTGGTTGGATGATATTAAAATTAAAATATCATCCAATGCTGGAACCTCTGCGACATATACCCTCACATTTCGGGAGTAAGTGGTGCTACCCCCGTCGGCATAGGTTACCACCACCCTGGCCACATAGTTTCCCGCAGCGATATAACGGTGTTCCACCTGTGGAATATTCGTTATAACACTGCTGGTAGTGTCCCCGAAATCCCAAGCATAAGAAATTGGATTACTCCCCTCTGGTACTGTGACCACAAAAATGGTCATAATATTGGCCAAAAGGGAATCAGCCTCTCTCCCAGCTTGGCATAATTTTATACCGGGGATATTTTCTGGCTGGGTTATGGGCATATTAGAACATGCCGTAAGAATCAATAGACTCCCTACCACCACGCCGGCCAGAAAAAGCAAGAAACTTCTCTTTTTCATTTTTTTCTCCTTCGCCCCAAATTATCAGGGCATTTTATTTTTTTAATGTACTTGCTAGCTTATTACCAGCCGATAATCTACTAAATATAAATAATAAATTAACGGCTAGCGTCAAGCCTTAGACTTGAGATAGACCGTAAATTTGCAAAGTCCGATTGGTAATATCATGCCAGTTATATTCTGCCTTAATCCGGCGCTGCGCTGCCTCAACAAATTGACTAGTACGGTCTGGATTATCTAGGCACTCTCTAAGTTTAGCCGCCAAATCGTCAACATCACTACTCCGAAACGACCAGCCGTAATCCCCTATAACCTCTAAATTAGCAGGAATATCACTCACTAAAACTGGCACTCCATAGGCCATAGCCTCTAATAAAGCAATGGATAAACCCTCTGACTCTGATGGTTGAACAAATAATCTAGCTCCTCTAAATAATTGAGCTAAATCATTGCCTAAACGTTCGCCGGTAAAAATAATCCGCGGATCGTTTTGGCTTAATTTAATTAATTGGCTCGCATAATCCTCAGTGTACGCTTCATCGCCAACAATAACTAATTTACTATCAGTATCTAATTTCTGAAAAGCTCTTATTAAACAATGTAAGCCCTTATGCCTGACCAAACGAGTAACTACTAAAATGTATTTCTGCGACTCTAATCCTAATTGAGATAGAATGTCTGAATTAACGCTATCGTCGACAACATTTGCCCCGTTAGGTATATAGTTAACCTCACGTCCATATTTTTCCTTCACATAACTGGTCAAACCGCGAGAAACAGTAATGACTTCATCAGCTAAACGGCAACCAATAATCTCACCAAGATGGAGATAAAGACGAGCCAACCGCCCCCACTTTTTATTATGTTGATAATTCTGACAATGAAAAGTAAAAATTACTTTAGTCTTAGGTTTAAAAATTTTTACTATCCATAATAATGACGCTGGCCCAATAGCTTGAAAGTGTACTATATCGGCCCGGCGAAATAACACATCAAGAGTACAAACTAAAGTATGAGTAAAAGTATCTAGATGCTTGGTGGGACAACTGGGCCGACTAATTAATTTTACCCCCTGATATTCAGTTAATTTCCTATTAGTATAGTACGGTCTAGTATAGACAAAAACTTCCTGTCCATTCTTGACCAGGTTGGTGGCTAAGGCCTCAACATATTTTTCGACACCACCGCTTTTGGTGGGTATGCCCTTTTGTCCTATAAAATAAATCCTCATAACTAACTAAGCATTGTGCCTAAAAATTAATACTCTATTTGAAAATTAATACTATAGGTTCTCAGGCTGGTTTTGCCAGTTACTCTGATATCAGTAGGCCATGGATTAACAGTAGGATTAACCCCGCTAGCTATTTGTGGGACCGTAATTGTCTTCTGAAACCGACCCAAATTATCAGCAGCCACTGTTGATATAGCCTGAGGATTACTTAAAAATTTTACCTCTAAAGATTCGTTAGGTAAAAAGCCAGTACCGCGCAGCGAAATTTCACTCCCGACGGGCGCTCGATTTTTATCTACACTAAGACTCAGCGGTTCGGTATATACTGACTGCTCCGCTGATCGCTCCTCAGTAGAATTATAATTAGCCACCTTCTTTAGTTGATTATTTAGCACAGTTATAGCTCCATTATTAAAAATTACTAAGTGGTCATGGCCCTGCCAATTAACCGCCCTAAGACCCATTGACCAACTATCGCTCACCCCCATGTCTTTAACATAAGACCAAATGTCTGGCTGTAAATTAGCTTTGTTAAGCCGCACTACGCCAATACCGTCGCTAAAATAAAGTTGCTGGCCATCTGTGGAGGGTACAATATCATAACCATTAGTACCGGTAAACTTAAAAGTATTAAGTAAGTTGCCATTAAAATCAAACTGTTTAACTGCCCAGTCATCAACCACATAGATAGAACTAGTGATTGGATCATTATAAATCTGACGATTATTATTCTCTTTAATTGTTAAACTAACACTATTGATCCATTTTCTGGATTGCAGGCTATATATTTTAAGACTGGCTCCATCAATCGCCACTAAAAAATCACGGCTTAAAGTATAACTAAAAGGGTTATCTAATTTAACTGCCAAATTATCTACAACTTGTAGATTATTATTCCAAATCTTTACCCCCTTAGTACCGGCAGTAGTAATTTGCCCGCTGGATACAGCTACCGAGCTAAACCAATCCCAAGAATTATCCTTAACTTTACCGACCAATTCTGGCTCTTGTGGATTATTAATATTATATTTATAAAGATAGCGACCATTAACGGCATAAAGAAACAACTCGCTGCCTTCTTCATGAAAAACGCAGTTATAAAAATCGTCACCTGGCAGATAACCAGTTTTATCAGGGGTTAATTCAGCCAATTCAGCAATATGCCCATCGTTCACTTCTAGTATCTGCAAGCGACTCATATTAGTTGAGGCTATGAGCAAACGTCCACGATAATTGATGGCATCACCATCATAATATGGTTTAACCCGACCATAAGTAAAAGGCACCGCTATAATAGCAGCGGTTATTAAAATAAACGCTATCAGCCCACCAATTTTACCTAACTTTACTTTACTTTTAGACATAAAATATTAGAAATTAAAAACAAAATTTAGTCTTTTTAAAAGATTGCTTATCGTAACATATTCATTTAAAAATGTCAATGAAAATATTAAATCTTAAAATATAAACTAGCCAATATTTTTGAACCTACTTCCAGGTATCTCCGATTACCCTACATTTTAAAATATACCATTATTGATACAACCAGTTGTGATCTCCTATATTTAGTGGCATAATAAAAAGTATAAAAAATAATAAATATTACAATGAAGCAACCAGCCCATCTCTTAAATAATTCACCGGCATCAACATTATATTACAGCAGCAAGCATCGCGACTATTTGGCCAATATTTTTCATACTGATTATCATCAAGGATTAAGCCAGCTAGAGGCAACTCACCGCCTAAAACAATATGGCAACAACAGTATAACCACTAGTAGCATCAATACTTTAAAAATATTTATACGCCAATTTCAATCTGCCTTTATTTATCTTCTGCTAGTAGCCATAATTCTAACTCTTGTTTTAGGAGAAACCATGGATGCTTTAATGATTATTATCTTTTTAGTAATTAATGTAGCTCTAGGCTTTTACCAAGAATATAGCTCGGAAAAAACAGCCCGTTTTCTTAAAAAATACACCAGCAATATAACGCGTGTGCTGCGCGATGGTCAAATTACCGCTATTGTTAGCGAGAACTTAGTGCCAGGCGATATCATTATCTTAAAAACTGGCGATAAAGTTCCCGCTGATGTACGAATTATTAGTCAAAATAATTTAACAGTTGATGAGAGCATACTCACGGGCGAATCAGCTAACGTCTACAAAACTGAACAAACTGCTAAAAAAACTGCCATCAATTACCAGGAAGCTAATAATCTTTGTTTTGCCGGCACCAATATAATAAGTGGCCAAGCTAAAGCACTGGTACTTACTACTGGACCACAGACCGAGTTTGGTCATATTGCTAAACTAGCTGCCGAAACAAAAAAAATTAGTGATTTTCAAAAAGGTATCACTAAATTTTCTCACTTCATCCTAAAACTTATTGGCTATACTTTATTAATTGTCTTTATTATAAGCTTAACGGTTAAAAAAGGACAAATAAATATTCTAGATTTAATGGTCTTTCTAATTGCTCTCACTATTAGTGTCATACCCGAAGCCCTCCCTTTAGTTACTACTATATCATTATCACACGGCGCTAGACAATTAGCTAAAAAGAAAGTAATAGTAAAACGCCTCTCGGCGGTTGAAGATTTAGGAGGAATTGAGATTCTCTGCAGCGATAAAACTGGTACCCTTACCCAAAACAATTTAACTGTATATGATATCTATTCTAAAGAACCAAGAGCTACTTTATTGGCTGCCGCCCAAGCCTCTGCTTTTAATGAGCAAATGCTAGAACCTTTTGATATTGCTATTTGGCAAAAAATAACCCCAGCCGATCAATCTCTAATCAAACAAACTCTTAAATTAGCCGAGGAACCATTCAGCCCAACCATTAATCGCAATATTGTCTTAATTGAAGACGCCAATGGCCACCACATTATTACTCGCGGCGCTCCTGAAGAAATTATCGCCCATTCTCAGGGTTTAACGCCCAAAGAGCAACAAAAAATAATTGACTGGACTATTAAAGAGGGGCGCAAGGGGCGACGCACTCTAGCAGTCGCTAGTCAATCATTATCCGAATTTATTATTCAAGACACAAAAAATTTATCACAGGTAAACAATTTCAATTTTTTAGGGGTTATCTCTTTTGTGGACCCTATTAAGCCCAGTACTAAAGCGGCTATCAAAAAAGCTAAATCCTTAGGAGTGAAAATTAAAATTATTACGGGCGACAGTCTAGAAGTAGCTATAGCCGTAGCTAAGGAGATTGGCCTAATTGAACGTTCTACTCAAGCTATAACCGGCGCAACCTGGCAACAATTATTACCCGCCCAAAAACTTAAAGCTTTAAATAATAAAGTAGTTTTTGCCCGGGTAAATCCCGAGCAAAAATACGATATCGTTAATACCTTGCGACGTAATTATGCTGTAGGTTTCTTAGGCGAAGGTATTAATGACGCCCCCGCCCTAAAAATTGCTGGAGTCTCTTTGGTAGTTAACAGTGCCGCCGATATTGCCCGTGAGGCTGCAGATATTATTCTTATTAATAAAAATTTAAATGTTATCTTAGATGGTATTGAATATGGCCGTCGTGTCTTTGCTAATACTACTAAATATATCAAGGCTACTTTAGCTTCTAATTTTGGTAATTTTTTTGCCGTAGCCACCGCTTCACTACTGGTACCATTTTTACCGATGCTGCCAGTACAAATTCTACTGCTTAACCTTTTATCTGATCTACCGATGGTCATGATATCCGGCGACACGGTAGCTCCTGACGAGCTATTATCACCCCAAAAATATGAAGCTAGCCAAATAACTCATCTAGCTATTATATTAGGTATTATTAGCGCTATCTTTGATTTTGTCTTCTTCGCCTCTTTTCGCCCAGCTGGACCAGCCACCCTACAAACTAATTGGTTTATTGGCAGTGTTTTAACTGAATTAAGTCTATTTTTCTCCATAAGAACCAAGTCTCTGTTTATAAAAGCTGTTAAGCCACCACGGTCAATACTATTACCAAGTCTTTTAATATTAATAATTACTATTACTTTACCTTTTACTGCCTTAGGACAAAATTTCTTTCATTTTGTTCCTCCAACCGTTGCTAATTTATTACTAATAATAGCTATTGTATTTGTCTATTTCATCTGTTCGGAAGCTGGCAAATTATTATATTACCGCAAATATAAAACTAATTAATCCTTTTCAGCTTCTAGATAGTAGCCTGTGCCTCTATTGTAGATACCACCTAGTTTTCTCTTAACTTCCCGCAAGGGGAAAATTTCTAGATCATTATTGTGTGGCCCTTGGACTATTCGTTGGACATTAATAGTTTGGGCATAGTCAGTAATGAATTTTTTAAGAGCCTCACTAATAGTATTGCCATATTCAGTAGTATATTTAGTATTGGCCTCAATATTGTCAATTACCATAATAGGCTCGCCATTCTCACTATCTTCTCCAATAAAGGTCCAGCAGACTACTGTTGGGATATGTTTTTTCTCATCATATACCACTATATTCTGTATACCCAAGTCAGTTACAAAATCAGCAATAGGTGAAGTAGCTCCATGATAGGAACTATCTATGCAAATACAGCAGGGGCAATAATTGCCCAAATAAAGATCTTCAGTACTGCGCGAGGCCACAGTGACTTTCATATCTCGGCCGTTTAATTTAGTATCATCACCACCCTTATCTTTATTAAAAATATCAAGGATAGTTTCTCGGTCAATATTGTAATGCTGTAAATCTTCACCCAGTACCTCATTATTAGCTTGCAATAAAGCGTCAGTCCGATCAGGGGTTAAGACTGGAGCTATTAATTCCCGTAATTTAGCTTCATAGGTGTCAAAGAAGAAGACAAAGTCGGCAAAAGATTTCTGCAATTGAGCCGTGTTTTTTTGTAACTTGTCTTTCTCTTTTATTAAACTAGGCCGGTCAGTAATAGTGGCCAGGTTAGTTTCATTAGCAGCGCAAACATCATGTAATTTAAAAATATTATCAATCATTGATTGCGATCTAAAAACCATGCTCTGAATCTTGCTCCAAATACTAATAGTGGGTTTTAAGTTTTGAGCTTTAGCTTCTAGATTGGCTAGACCTTTCCTTATACCTTGCCTTTTAGTTTCGTCAGTCTCATGTTCTAGTTGAGCCTGAAGGGAGTCAATATTTTCTTGGACTGTTTCTATCTCTGGATTAGGGGTAGAGGCTTTCTGCAGTTCTGGCTTATACTCTGCTAAAATAGTAGTGAGAGATTCTTGGTAGCGGCTTAAAACTTCTTTAATCCGAGTAAGAGGAATAGTAACTTTTTCAGATAACTTAATATCTTCTGCTGAACCTAAAGTAAAATCAATGGTGTGGTCATAATTTAGCCATTGGTCAACATCAACCCCTCGCTTCTTTAATTCTTCTATAATCTGAGGGTTATTACTCAATGAAGCTAGTCGTTCTTGCATTAAGCGTCTAAACTCTGGAGACTCTTTGTCTAGTGAAGGATGCTTGCTTAAAATATCTGCTTCCGCTTCAAACAAAGTTTTAATTTCTGTTTTAGCAATATTGTCAAATTGATGATATTTTAAGGCTAGACGGCTGCCATAACGAGGATTATCTTCAAGAGCTTTAAGTAAGAAAGGGTTATCGTTAATACTTTTTTCCATCTCTAACAACTTCTTGCCTTTATTTTGAAAAAGTTCGCTCAGTAATTCTGGAAAGTTAACTACTGTTTTAGCTAGTGGTGGCCAATTAGCAGCTAACCGTTCCCACAGTTCAGGAAAACTCTGCTGTATGCAACTACAAAATTCCTGAGGGGATAACTGAAATTTCTCTAAATTATTACTCACCACATTAGCGAAACCAGAATCAATGAGTTTATGGGCAATCTCTTTATGATCTAGACCAGAAAATTTATCTAGATTTTTGGCGACAGCCCCGCCATACTGAGACTCAATAAGTTTTAGGGCTATCTCTTTATGGTCTAGGCCAGAAAAATTATCTAGATTATTGGCGACAGCCTCACCCTGATGAGTCTCAATAAGCTTATGGGCAATCTCTTTATGGTCTAGGCCAGAAAAATTATCTAGATTATCGGCGACAGCCCCGCCATACTGAGACTCAATAAGTTTTAGGGCTATCTCTTTATGGTCTAGTCCGGAAAATTTTTCTAGATTATAGGCGACAGACCGGCTATCACCAGCCTCAATAAGTTTAAGGGCTATCTCCTTATCTAGTCCAGAAAATTTATCTAGATTATTGGCGACAGACCGGCCCTCATGAGCCTCAATAAGTTTAAGAGCAATCTCTTTATGATCTAGCCCGGAAAATTTTTTTAGATTGTTAGCAACAGCCTCACCCTTATGAGCCTCAATAAGTTTAAGAGCAATCTCTTTATGGTCTAGCCCGGAGAATTTTTCTAGATTATCGGCGACAGCCTCACCCTGATGAGTCTCAATAAGTTGCTGGGCAATCTCTTTATGGTCTAGTCCGGAAAATTTTTCTAAATTGGCAGCAACAGCCCAACCATCGCCAGCCTCAAAAAGTTTAAGAGCAATTTCTGTATGATCTAGGCCGGAAAATTTTTCTAAATTGGCAGCAACAGCCCAACCATCGCCAGCCTCAAAAAGTTTAAGAGCAATTTCTGTATGATCTAGGCCGGAAAATTTTTCTAGATTTTTGACAACAGCCCGGCCATCGCCGGTCTCAATAAGTTTAAGAGCAATCTCTTGGTGGTCTAGACCGGAGAATTTATCTAGATGGTTGGCGACAGCCTCACCATTACCAGCATCAATAAGTTTATGGGCAATTTCTTTATGGTCTAGACCGGAGAATTTTTCTAGATTGTTAGCAACAGCCCGGCCATCGCCAGCCTCAAAAAGTTTAAAGGCGATATCTATATGATCTAGGCCGGAAAATTTTTCTAGATTGTTAGCAACAGCCTCACCCTTATGAGCCTCAATAAGTTTAAGAGCAATTTCTTTATGGTCTAGACCGGAGAATTTATCTAGATTGTTAGCAACAGCCCGGCCATCGCCAGCCTCAAAAAGTTTAAAGGCGATATCTATATGATCTAGGCCGGAAAATTTGTCTAGATTGTGAGCGACAGCCCAACCATTACCAGCCTCAAAAAGTTTAAGAGCAATTTCTTTATGGTCTAGGCCGGAAAATTTGTCTAGATTGTCAGCTACTGCATCGCCCTGACGAGAATCAATAAATTTAAGAGCAATTTCCCGATCTAGACCGGAAAATTTGTCTAGATTGTTAGCAACTTCCCGTCCATAACGAGAATCAATAAATTTAAGAACGATTTCCCGATCTAGACCGGAAAATTTGTCTAGATTTTTGACAACTGCCCAGTCATCACCGGTCTCAATAAGTTTAAAAGCAATCTCTTTATGGTCTAGACCGGAAAATTTGTCTAGATTACGCGCCACAGCCTCACCCTCATGAGCTTCAATAAGTTTAAAGGCGATTTCTTTATGGTCTAGACCGGAAAATTTGTCTAGATTGTTAGCGACAGCCCAACCATCGCCGGTTTCAATAAGTTTAAGAGCAATCTCTTTATGGTCTAGACCGGAAAATTTGTCTAGATTTTTGGCGACTTCCAGGCCATAACGAGAGTCAATAAATTTAAGAGCAATTTCCCGATCTAGACCGGAAAATTTGTCTAGATTTTTGGCAACTGCCCCGCCCTCGCCAATCTTAATAAGTTTATGAGCAATTTTTTTATGATCTAAACCGGAAAATTTGTCTAGATTGTCAGCAACTTCCCATCCATCGCCAATCTTAATAAGTTTATGAGCAATTTCTTTATGATCTAGACCGGAAAATTTATCTAGATTTTTAGCGACTGCTTCGCCTTTATCAGCCTCAATGAGTTGCCGGGCATAATTTTTGTCTAGCTCGTGTTGCTCCTGTTGTTGCAAATTAATCTCATCTTTATTGTTTGGTTTGGATTCCAACCAAACATTTTTTTCTCTCAACATATATTTTAAAAATATTTTACCCTATAATTTTATCTCTCAGCTAACTATATATCAATAAAATTGGCTGACCACTTGCCCTTGTCCTGCTGAGTGGGTGTCATATTCTAAGTTAGTAGATAAATCAGGTAAACTTCCTTGCCATTCTTTTTCTGACCAACTATCATTAGCTCGCCACTGGCCAGAGAGTAATAAAAGCGGTGTAGTGCTCACCATATCATCAGTAGGAGTAAGGGATACATAAAAACTGGCCTGTTTCTTAATAGCATCAACTGGCCATTCAGCTAGGCGCCAGTTAACTTTATGGTTAGCAGCATCATAAAATAAAGTACCGCCCGTTAAACCAGCTTCACCCTGCCAGCTTACCTCCGGGGCTAATTGGGCAGCAAACTGAATATCACTCAAATGTCCACCCTGATTTTCTAAAGTCCAAGTTATTAAATAACTAGTCGGCAATCCTGCTATGGGCGGTAATGGACCAATACCTACTTGATCTCCTTCTGGAGTATAAAAATAGGCGCCAGCTGAAGCTTTAACCTCGCCGGCTACTTTAAAAGAAAATTGCTGATGGACTATTGGCCAAAACTGTTGACCTACATGAGCCGATAGTTGACAATTTATGTCTAGGCTCTTGCCCTTAGTTAATAAATCACCTGGCAAAAAAAGAATTAAACTAGAAGTTCCTATTTCTTTAGGTGCCAATTGCTTTTCTAATATACTGACAGTGGCTGTGGCTTCACTATTTTCTAAACTGAGCATTAAGGGTTTATGAGTTTTAATTTCTTCACATTGATAATTAATGGTGAGCGATTCACTGGCTAAATTTTTATAACTAATTTCCGCAGTTAATTCCTTTAAGGTATCATCAATAACCTTAGAATTAAAATCCACCTGCCATTCTAAGGGCATTATTTCATAAGACATAACTTTATGAACTGGTAAATGAAGATCATTATCAATGGGAAGTTGTTCATAATAAACTATCAGTCGCCACAAACAAAACAATAATACAATAATAAAAATAAGACCTATATCTAAGACTACTAGCCAAGGGCGTCCAACATAAAAACGTTCACAATAACTTTTCCATTTTGTTTTAATAGTTTGCCACATATTTTAATACTTAATTAATTTGACCCACTAAAATTTCTCCCCGGCCATCACCATCTAAGTCATTAATCATCACCTCATAACCAGTTTTAGCTTCTTCTCGAAAGGCTTGAAACTGACCTAAAAGCTTGCCATAGCGGTTAAAAATTCTTACCTGGGGTCCACCCCCATTGCTAGCCACGGCCACAATTTCACTTTCTCCATCTCCGCTAATATCACCAATGGCTACTTTAACGCCGCCTTGAAAATTTTTACCAAAAACCAACCACTCTGGAGCTAATAATTTACCTTCGGGCGAATAGAGCCTAATAACTGCTGGCATACCCCCTCGGGGAGTAACGGCGATAGCCATTTCTGTACTATTGAGCGGTCCAGCAGCTACATTAATACCACCCCGAAAATTTTTATCAAAAGCCAGCCACTCTGGTTTAAGAAGCCGTCCGCGATAATTATAAAAACGAACTACCGGTATAGTATTTTCACCTGCCCCAATAACAAGATCTGGCGTTTTTTTGCCTACTTGATATATTGCTAAACTTGGCCGCGATAAATATAACTTACCAAAAGGATACCACTTATAAATAATCTGACCTCGTCTTGTTACCATTACTTCACTACGTCGATTAATTATTTGCTCTAAACTATTGTTGTTATCAATATCTGCTAAAATAACCTGATCACCACCAGCTAAATTAGGTTGGTAAGCAAAAAATCCATTGCGTTCGCTTTGACCT
>Ga0209201_1001651_pt1 | contig 24682 bp, 15 predicted proteins | sample AD_UKC055_MetaG_FD_184411 | JGI IMG/M metagenome (GOLD analysis project Ga0209201, IMG submission 184411) | Active sludge microbial communities of municipal wastewater-treating anaerobic digesters from USA - AD_UKC055_MetaG (SPAdes) (version 2) | ecosystem: Engineered > Bioreactor > Anaerobic >...
GTGAAGAAGCAGTACGTACCCAACTTTTTGCGCCGTGTCACGCGTCTTCGCTTCGGCTCGCTGCGCTCGCCTCCGCTCCGCCGCGTGACACGATCATCAAAACTTACACACAACTAGTTACACTACTAATTGCGAGGCAGCCTCGCGGCTGGAATAGCAGAGCCCCGTCGCGTCCCTCCTGCGCGACGGGGCATGTGAGTGGCTGATCGGGACGCTGCGTTGCGGGACGTCAACCCTGCCGGGCTGGGTCGGCCAATCGGCCCTCGCCGCCGGTCGGCTGGGCGGCGGTGGCGGTGGCCTCCGCCGTCGCCTCCTCGGCTGGCAGCCTCTCTCCGTTGCCGTTGCCGTTGCCCGAGTGACTGTCTCCGTTGTCCCGATAGCCGTAGAAGGCTTCGTAGTTTTTGCGCAGATACCCGCCGGTGGTGACGCGGACGGCGTTGAGCACCGCACCCAGCACGTGGACCTGGATTCGGGAGAAGATCTCGCGACTTCGCTGGAGGATGCCGTGGGTGTTGACCCCCGCGCGGACCACCAGGATGACGGCATCGCACTGGGCGGCCAGCACGGCGGCGTCACTGACCACCAGGCACGGCGCGGAATCGAACAGGACCAGATCGTAGCGCTGGGTCGTCTCGTCCAGCAGGCGGCGCATGGCCTGCCCGCCCAGCAACTCGGCGGGGTTGGGGGGCGTGGGCCCTGCCGGCAGGATGTCGAAGTTGTCTTCGATGCGATGGACCAGGTCGGCCCATTCCTGCTGGGCGGTGAGGGCGTTGCTGAGTCCGCCCGGTCCGACCTCGGGGAAGAGCCTGTGCAGGATGCTCTGGCGGAAGTTGGCGTCCACCAGGAGGACGCGTTTGCCGGAGCGGGCGAACGCGGCAGCCAGGTTGGTCGCGACGGTGGTCCGCCCGTCCTGGGGCAGCGGGCTGGTGACGACCAGGCTGCGGCGCTGCTCGGGGCGGCAACTGAACTGGACGCAGGTGCGGACCTGGCGGAACGCGTCGCCGATGATGGAGTCGCCCTCGAGCAGGAAGGCCAGGCGGGCGTCCTGGACGTCGTCTTCCAGGTCGGCGGCGTGGGGGACCATGCCCAGCACGGGCAGGTCCAGGCGGCGCGACAGGTCGCTGAGGCTGCGGATGGACGTGTCGGCCAGTTCCAGCAGGAACGCCAGACCCAGCGAGACCGCCAATCCCAGCAGCACGCCCAGCGGGATGGTGATGGACCACTTGGGGCTGGAGCACTTGTCGGGGATTTCCGCCTCGCCCTTGACGGAGATGGGCTGGTCGCCCGCCCGCTGGAGGCGAAGCTCCAGGAGGCGGTTGTCGATGCGGGCGATGTTGCCCTCCAGAATCTTGATCTCCATGCTCAACTGGTCGTGCAGGTTGAGGTTGGCCTGGAGCCCGGCCAGGTTCTGACGGGTGTCGTTGATGCGGGTCTGCACCTGGCTGAGCCGCAGCGTCGCGGTGTCCTCAGCCAACTTCCGCTGGTCCAGCATCAGGCGGTAGATCCGTTCGACCAGTTCCTGGCGTTTGGCCTGAACGGACGCCCGCACGTTGTTCAGCCGGGCCTGGACGTCCTGCACCTTGCGGTGGCGGGCGCCGAACTTCTCCAGGGAGGTGGCCAGTTCAGCCGACCAAGACACCTCGGCCGCCAGCAGCGTCCGCAAGTCCGGGTCCTGGTCCACCAGGGCCAGCACCTCGAGATTGGCGGCGGGGTCGGCATCTTTTTTCAGCGACTCATAGGCGCTGCGCGCCCGCTCGATCTGGATTTCCAGGTCGGCGGCCTCGCGGGTCATCGCCTCCAACGTCACGTTCAGGGCGTCGCGCTGGTTCTGGCCCCGGATAAGCTCGCCGTCGCGTCCCAGGCGGGCCACTTCCCGGTGTTTCTTTTCAAGGTCGGCCACCTGCGCGCGCTTCTCCGCCTCGAGCTTTTCGAGGTCGTTGTGGCGGGCGTCGATGACGCTGTCGCGGGCCTCCCGAACGTAGGCCTTGGCCACCAGGGTCACCAGCTCGGCCAACTCCACGCGTTCCTGGTCGTATCGGACGCAGGAGGACATGGCCAGTTCGATCTGGCCGGTGTCGCGGACGCTGGAGACGACGACGGCGTCGATGAGGCGACGGACCAGATTGGCCCGATCGCGATTGACCCACGAGTACTGCTGGGGGTCGCTGGACTTGTCCGCGGCGGCGATAATGTCCTTGGCGGCCTCCTGGAAGACCTTCTGTCGGCGGATCAGGCGGACGTGGTCCTGCTTGATCCGCTCGATCTCCGAACCCAGGGTGTTGTCGCCGCCGCCCAGCAGCCCCGCGTTGGGCGGGTTGACCGCGAGGATCGCCTTGGCGGTGTACGCGGGCGCGTAGCGAAGCCACAGGAGCGTGCCGACGCAGGCCAGCGTCGTGGAAGCAGCCAGGCAGATCAGGATCAGCCACTTCCGTTTTCGGAGGATGCGGAGGACGTCCCGTCCGGTGAGTCCGCCCGGCGCAGCGGACGTCGGTCGCTGCGGTGGCGACCCCGTTGCCTGCAGTTGTCTCACCGTCGGTCGATTCATCTCTCGCTCCGGGCCAGCGACGATCGCTGGCTCACCCGTTCGACGCCCTGCTCCAGGAGTTGACGCAACGGGTCCTGGCGCCCGGGCGAGACCAGGTGCAGGCCCATCCGGTAATAGCCGATGGCCTGCTCCAGTCGTCCGGCGGGGTCTTTCTCGTAGCTCCAGCCCATGTGGTAGCAGCTTGCGGGCATGCCCGCGCCGGCCTGGATGGCCCGCAGCAGAGTCTTGCGGGCCGTGTCCATCTGCCCCATGCGGGCGAGCGTCCAGCCCAGGGTGTCCAGGACGTTGGGATCGTTGCGGGCCAGCGTCAATGCCCGTTGAGCGTGCGGCAGGGCCTTGGCGGGTTGTTCCATGTCATTGGTGTAGAGGTAGGCCAGGTTGTTGAGGGCCTGCGTGTCGTCCGGTTGCTGGGCCAGGACGGCCAGGTACGCCTGCTCGGCCTGCTGATGCTTGCCCAGCGTACTGTAGATCACGCCCAGGCGACGGTTGGCCTGCGTCTTATGGTCGGCCGGCGCCCGCTCCCGGCTGCGAAGGAAGATCTTCTCGGCCACCTCGGCCTGGGCCTGGTCGCCCGCGATCACCTTCGGAATGCACAGGTCGCCCAGGTGCAGCAGGGCGAGATACGCGTGGGGCAACTCGCCGATCCAGGCCTGGATCTTCTCCGCGGCGGCGGCAGGTCCGTACGCTTCGTGGATGTGGTAGACCACCAGGGCCAGTTGGCGGTCGCGGGCCTGGGCCAGGGCGGCCTGAAAGAGCGGTTCGGCCTGGTCGTTCTGGCGTCGGCGGACCAGGATGTGCGCCCGCAGGGCCTTGCGCCAAGGCTCCTCGGTGGCGCCGTCGGCCACCTGGGCCAGCGTGGCGGCCTGTTCCAGGTCGTTGGCGGCGATCAGGGCCAGCAGGTGTTCGCGGAGGAGCGATTCGGTCTGCACGCCCTTGCTTCGCAGCGACTCATACACGCCGGCTGCCCGTGCGGGCTTTCCGCGGGCCATCCACATTCGCCCTTCCGCCAAGGCCAGGGACGCGTCGAAGGGCGCCGCTTTCCGCGACCGCCCCAGCAGCATCTCCAGCGCGGGCCACTTCTGCTGGGTCGTGTAGAGCGAGATCAGCCGGGCGACCGCCGGGGCGAAGTCCCACTGGCGTTCCACCAGGCCCGTCAGGACCTCCTGGGCCGACGGATAGTCCTGCATGACCAGGTAGAGATCGGCGATCTGAAGCAGGGTGTCGCGATCGGCCGTCTGGCGGGCCTTGGTCAGGTCGGCGCTGGCCTGGTCCAGCCGGGCCAGGGCCAGATGGGTCCGGGCCCGCCAGACCAGGGGCAGCGCCTGGTCAGGGTGGTCCTGGACGAGATGCGAGAATACTTCCATCGCCCGCTGGGGCTCGCCCTCCCTCAGCCACAGCATGCCGCGGAGGGTCAGGGCTTCGACGTCATCGCCCCGCTTGGCCAGGACCTGGTCCAGCTTGGACGCAGCCAGGTCGATCTGCCCCGCCTCGGTGCAGTAGCGGATCAGTTCCTTGAGGGCCAGGCGGTCGTTGACGCGCAACTCGACGTGCTGCTTCATTGCGGCTACCGCCTCGTTCCACTTCCTCTGGGCGGCGTGCAGCCGGGCAATGGCCAGCGAGGGCCTGGCGTCGGCGGGGTCGGTCTCCTGGGCCTTGCGATACATGCCCAGGGCCAGCTCCGCCGACCGTTCCATCAGCAGTTCGCCGTACAGCAGGTACGCCCCGACCTTGTCCCCCCCAGCCTTGAGCAGTTCCTGGACGACCGCCTCCGCCTGGGCGGGCTGGTTGCGTCTCAGCAGCAGACCTGCCAGGAGCTTGGCGGCGGGCAGCTTCTGCTCCCCCTGCGTGTTCTGGTAGACGAAACGCAGGGCCTGTTCGGCCTGGTCGAGTTGCCCCGCGCGCTCGTACAGGGCAGCCAGGTGCAGGCGGTTGGACAGCTTGGGCGTCTTCTCCTCGCGGATCATCCGTTCGCGCTGCTGGATGAGCTGCTGGACCTCCTCCGGCCCGGCCTGGGCGGCCCGCAGGATCATGTGCTGTTGCCGGATGTAGGGGTTGGCGGGCACAAGACGATAGGCCCGTTCGACCCAGCGCTCGTGCTCGTCCAGCCGGCCCATCCGTTCCGTGACTTGCGCCAGGGCCACGATGGCGGGCGCATAGCCGGGGTCGTCACTGACGACCTCGCGGAGCGTCTGTTCCGCCTGGTCGAGCTTGCCTTCGACCAGGTAGCACTCACCCAGCATGGTGCGGGGGCGCTTGAGGTCGTCGCGATCGCGGATCACCTCTTCGAGGATTCCCGCCGCCTGCGACGCCTGACCGCGGGCCAGGGCCAACTCCGCCCGGTACAGCCTCCCGCCGCAGGAATCCAGGTCGGCGGCGGAGATGTCATTCAGCATCTTCTGCGCCAGCTCCCAGTTGCCGCGGGCCAGGCCGTGGCGGAACAGCCGATCCAGCACGTCGCCCGCGCCCTTGCGATGAGTCAGGGCGGCGGTCAACTGCTCGACGTACTCCTGCTCTTTGCCCTGGAGGGCGAAGATCGAGGCCTTGGCCAGGCAACGTTCGTACGGATCGGAGATCCGCTCGGCCTGCTCCAGGCGCATCGCCAGCCTCTGCTGGGGGTCCTTCTGATTGATCAGCTCGATCTGGAAGGCCAGCTCCTGGTTGTCGGGGAACTCCTTGCGCAAGGCGGCCACCAGTGCCTGGAGCTTGGCCTGGTCCCCGGTGGACAGGTACATGCTGATCAGGGACGAGGCGACGGCGAGGTTCTTGGGCTGGCTGCGGTTGAGGTGCTCGGTCAGGGCCAGGGCCTCATCGCGCTTTTCGTTGAACCACAGCAGGGACGCGCGTTCCAGCAACAGCCGGACGCCCTGGGCGGTGGGCGTGACGTCGGCGGGCAGTCCCTCGCCCGTCAGGGCCTGGAGGGTGCCCTGGAGATTGCGGGCCTCGACGTTGTCCGGGTGACGCTGCAGGACGGCCTGCACGTACCGCCCCGCCGTCGCGTAGTCGCGGTAGCGAAGCAACAGGTTCGCCTTGGCCAACAAGGCGGCGGGATTGGTCCGCTGGCCAGGCAGAGAGAGGATGCGGTCGATGATCTTCTCCGCCTTGCCGGGCAGGTTCTGGGCCAGGTACAAGTTGATCAGGAGATTGGCCGTCTGCTGGTCGACGGTCTGGCCGAACCCGGCGGCCGCCTTCTCCAGCAGGTCGACGGCCTGTTCGTTCCGGCCCTCAGTCAGTGCGACTCGTCCAGCCAATTTGGCGTAGTGGGGCGCTTGTCGCCGCGCGTCGGGCAGGCGATCGAGTTCCTGTTTCGCCTGGACGAGCAGGGCGTCGTGATCGCCCTGCTTGGCCTGGACCATGTCCAACAGGGAGTTGATCAGCAGGTAGGTCATCTGCCACTGGGCCTCTTCGCCGGCAGCCCTGGACTCCTCCGCGGGGCGGGTTGTAGCCGCCAGGGCCAGCCCGCGGCGCAGCTCCTGGACCGCCTGTTGGAGTTGGCCCCGCCGAATGTGGATGCGGGCCAGATCGCGGAAGAGGCGATAGTCGGTGCCGGCCTGGGACTTGCCCTTCTCCAGCACCGCCAGCGCTTCGTCGGAAGCGTTCTCACCGAGGTAATAGCCCGCCAGGCACAGGTAGCCCAGGGCGTTGTGCGGATCGTGCTGGAGGGCCTGCTCGAATTGCTTGCGCGCTTCTTCTTTGAAGTTGGAGCGGCGGAGGAAGTCGGCGAAGCTCACCCGCAGCAGGGTGCTGGAGGGATTGGCCTGGAGGGCGTCGACGAACGTCTGGCGGACCTGTTGCGGCGCGGAGGCCTGCGTGTGGAACTGGGCCAGGCCCAGCCAGTAGTCGGTCTGGTCTGGCGCGAGCTTGAGGGCGGCCCGGAAATCCGCCAGCGCCTTCTCCGCATGGTCCCCCTTGACCGTCTGGGCCAGGCGGGCGTTGGCCATCGCCCGACGCCAGAGCGTCTTGTGGTTCTGGCCGTCCAGGGCCAACAGCTTGTCCGCCTCGCGGATGAATATCTCCCAGTTGCCGCGGACGTTTGCCTCGTCCCAGGTCAGGTCGCAGCGGAGGGCCTGGGCCTCGACCAGGCGGGCGTCCAGCAGCAGGGCGTGGTTCAGGAAGGCCCGCCCCTGCTCGTAGTGTTTGCGCCGTTCGACGTCTTTGAGATCGGGGGCCTTGAACGCCCAGTCCAGTTCGACCTTCGCGAGCTTGAAGTAGTAGACGGGCTTCTGGCTGGCGCCCGCGGCCACCTTGTACGCCCGCACGGCCGCCCCGTACTCGCCTCTGGCATAGGCTTCGTCGCCGCGAGCGGCGTAGAGGACAGGGTCCTTGGGGAACAGCCGATCGCGATACCGGTACGCCCCCGCGGCGCCGATCAGCAGGACCAGCGTCAGCAGGATGCCCAGGATAACCACCACGCGTCGGTTCAGCCGTCGTCGTTTCGCCATATCTGTTCCTCTCCGAACCAGGCGTTCCGCGCACTCCAGGCGCAGAAGTTCCCGCCCCATGAGGGCAGTCTCCTTGTCTACATCGGAAGCTGACGGGGGGGGCTTGGGTAAGCAGCGGAAATTCCCCTGCCGCGGACGTGCCAAAGGAAACGGCAACGGATACGCCGGACCTCAGCGAGTGCAGGCCCCGGCCGGAAGGAGTTGTTTTTTCGCCGCCCTTCGTGTAGTTCCTTGCAGTGCGTGAATCGCCAGGAGCCGCTATGCGCCCCTTCGCTCGATCACTGAGGTACCTTCGCCGTCGCACCGGCTGGATCGCCGTCATGGTCACCTGTGCGGTGCTGATCAGCGCCCTGTGGGCGGCCGGGCTGGCTGTCCTCCTGCCCGGGGCGAAGGTGCTGCTTTCGGAGGAGGGCCTGCATGGCTGGGTCTATCGCCGTGCCGCACAGAGCAAGCTTGGGGCAACGCTGCAGAGGCGGTCCGGGGGAGAACAGGGCGCCTCCGGCCTGGCGAACGCGAGATGGCTGGAGGTAACGGCTGTGCGTGAATCGTCGCCCGCCGCCCGTTCGGGCTTGGGGCCGGGCGATCGCCTGGCCGCCCGCGAGGACATCGAGCCGACGGCGGACCTGGCCCGCTGCCTGGCCCGCACGCCGGGCGGCACGAAGGTCGCCGCGTGGCTCCTCCGCCCCGCTCAGGCGCCCAAGGCGATCGAGCTGACCCTGGACGAGCCCGCCTTGGAGACACGGGTGCTGTTGTGGGCTGCGTCGTGGACGACCGAACCTGCGTCATATACTCAGCGATATCCTCTGCTGCTTATGCTCCTGGGGGTCGCTGCCGCCCTGGCGGCGGCGCGAATGGCCCTGGAGGTGGTCAAGGACTTCCTGGCCGCCCGCCTGGTGCTGCGGACGGCGCTGGCCATGCGGATGGATGCGCTGCGAGCCTGCCTGGACCTGCCCAGCACCACTTTCTCGCGGGAGGGCACAGCCCAGGCCATGGGCAGGTTTCAGCAGGATATCGGCGAGATCGCTGCCGGACAGATGACCCTGTTGGGCGGACTGCTCAGCGAGCCCGCGCGGGCGCTGGGAGCACTGGCGGTGGCGATGGCCCTGTCCTGGCGACTGACGCTGCTGGCCGTCCTGGTCGGTCCTCCGATTTATCTGCTGGTGAGGCGGGTCGGGCGGTTCACCCGCCGTTCCTCGCGGCGTTCCCTTGAGATCTGGGCCGAGATGATGGGCATGCTCAAGGAAACCCTGTCCGCCAGCCGGATCGTCAAGCTCTACCGGGCCCAAACCGACCGGCGACGCCGGTTCCTGCGGCTGGGCAGGCGCCTGCTGGAGCACCAGTCGCGCCTGGCCCTGGCCGAGGCGTTGGTCCGACCGGCGGTGGAGTTGTTGGGGCTGGGGGTGATCCTGCTGGTGGTCGCGGCGGCGGGATACATGCTGCTGCAAGACGGCGCCGCGCAGGACAGCGAGAGGTTGATCGCCCTGACCGGCTGCCTGGTCATCCTGTTCGCGTCGGCCCAGAGGGTTGCCACCCTGGCCAATCGCCTCTCCCGGGTGGACGCCGCCGCCGAACGCTTCGAGGAGCTGCTGGCCGCGCCGGGCGAGGAACCGGCCGCGCCCCTGCCCGCGCTGCCCGCATGCACGTCGAGCCTGGAATTCCGTCGCATCTGCTACCGCTATCCGGGCGGCGATCACGATGTCCTGCGCGAGGTGAGCTTCACCCTGCGCCCGGGCGATACGCTGGCCTTGGTCGGGCCCAACGGCGCCGGCAAGACGACGCTGGTGTCGCTGGTGGCCGGGCTGCTCCGGCCGACGAGCGGCAGCATCTTCATCGACGCCCACGACATCGAGCGCCACTCGCTGCGATCGCTCCGCCGCCAGGTGGCCATGGTGAGCCAGGATGACGTCGTCTTCAACGCCAGCGTCGCTGACAACATCGCCATGGGTTTGCGCGGATGCGACCGTGGACGAATCGAACAAGCCGCCGCCGCCGCTTTCGCCGACGAGTTCATCCGCCTGCTGCCCCGGGGCTATGACACGGTCCTCTCGGAGGGCGGGCAGATGCTCAGCGGCGGGCAGCGCCAGCGATTGACCATCGCCCGAGCGATCCTCCGCGAGCCCCGAATCCTGATCTTCGATGAGGCACTCAGCCAAATCGACAGCGAGTCGGAAAGCAAGATTCAACTGGCCATGGAGCGATTCATGCGCGGGCGGACCACGCTCGTGGTAGCCCATCGCTTCTCGACCGTCCGGCTGGCCAGCCGCATCCTGGTGCTGGACGAGGGCCGCATGGCGGGCCTGGGAACGCACGAGGAACTCATGGAGACCTGCGAGGCATACCGCAGGCTGTATCAGGCGCAGTTCATCGCGGCGCCTGAGTCTGTGAAGGGATCAGGCCGCTTCGCCCGCCCTTCTTGATGCGCTGACGGAAGATCTGACGGCGGAAAGAATCGCGATACGCGTGGGCTCGCAGCACGACCGCAGGCGAGAGCACCAGGCGAAAGAAAGGGAATGTTCGGAGCTTAAGCAGGCTCTTGAGTTCCAGGCAGGGCGGGTGGTCCAGCAGTCGCCCGGCCAGGTCGAGCGAGGCTGCCAGGGCCAGCGAGGCTCCCGTCCTCGAGGCGGCCTGCCCCAGCCAGTCCAGGTCCGGCGCCCCGGCCCGTCCGCGCACGATCTGCACGACGTCGCAGAGCAACTGGAGACGGTCAAAGCCGTGGCTGGCGGCGGCATGCACCGATGCCAGCAGCAGCAGGGAGGCCGGCGTGGCGGCGGGCAGGCAACCGTCGCTTCGCTGCCACTCCAGGTCGTCGAACTCGACGCTCAGCCCGCGGCGCAGCGTGGGCGAGTTGACCAGGTTCCAGTGGACCTCGACGCACCCGCCGGGACGGTCCGCCAGGCGCCAGCTCATCTCGCCGTAGCCCTCCTGATACTTCATGCCCGCCTGGAGAGGCTGATACCCCAGCGACTTCAGCACGTCGAACGCCTCGTGGCGCCGCTCCGGCGGGACCAGCAGGTCCAGATCGGTGAACGGGCGCAGATGGCGGGCGGGATAGAGACGATCGGCGAAGTCAGGGCCTTTGAGGATGGAGGCGGGCACGCCCCCTTGCAGCAGGGCGCGAGTGATCTGGGCCAACTGCCCGCGAAGCAGGGCGGCTAGAGCCAAGCGGCGGGCCAGGGGCCCTTGGGCGGCTGCGAAGGCATCTTCCATCGCGCCTTGGGCGGCGGCCGCTATCGCCGCCCGCGCGTTCTGCACCACCGCCGGCAACACGCCGTGGCGGTCCGCCAAGTCCCACAGGGCGCCCAGATCCTTCGGGCGGGGAGACCGGCCCAGGCGGTCCAGGCGGGCGCCTTGCGGGTCGGCCAGGGCCAGCAACCACTGTTGGGTGCGGCTCAGCATGTGCCGGCTTCCTCCAGCAGACGACGGATATGGGAGCCCAGCGTGTCCAGGCGCGGACCGGCCTGGAGGGCCAGGCCCCTCGCGCAACCGCCCAGGCGGGCCAGCAAGGCGAAGCGCCGGCGGGCCTGGTCGTACAATTCAGGGTGCCCGGCCCGCACGTTCTCCGACGACAGGCGGGCGACGGCCTGGACGCTCTGGAGCGGCTGGAGGTGGTGCTCCCCGTCGGTTCGCCCGTCCAGGAAGAGGATAACGCGGGGGATCACCAGCAATCGCGAGCGCCCGTCGGCCCGCCCGGGCGGCAGGCTGAGGGCCTCCTGACCGGCCCGGGCAAGAAGGTTCGTCCCCGCCAACCAGGGCAGCAGGTCCAGCGTGGGCGGACAAATCTTGGCGGGGCTGGTCAGCCCCCAGGCCGACGGCATGGGCGAGCCGTCCGGCCGGCACAGGAACGTGGCGTCGTCGGCCAGCCGGCACAATCCGCTGCGCTCCAGGGCCAGCGCGGTCGTGGTCTTGCCCGAGCCGCTGGGTCCGCAGATCAGGACGGCGGGTGAAAGATCCTCCTTCTTCAGCGACAGGCAGGCACAGTGAAGGGCATGGCTGCCGCAGGTCGCCAGCAATTCGCACAACAGCAGGATCAGGGCGTCGCGGAGGAAGGCATCTTCGCCCCCTTCAGCCAACACGACCCGCGCGGAACGGGTCTGGAGATCCAGATCGAAAAAGAGGCGTCCGGCGATTTCGAGACGCCGGTGATTGGGGCAGACCCAGTAACTGGTGGAGTCGCCGTCGGGGTTGGGACCTTCCCACAACCGGTCAAGCCGCCGGCTCGGTTGCCTGATATCCAGATGCTTCACCCATTCAAGGACGACCGAGGCGCCCTCGCTGGAAACATGCGGGCAGATGAAATCGTCGAGATAGTCGCCCAGCGCATCGGCTAAGGCTTTGGGCCCTTGCAGCGTCAACTCCAGCCCGTGGATATGGAAATATCGGCAAGTGACCATTGTCGCCCGTGCGGCAACTGCCAGCCGCCCTCCGCCACTCGCGCGATCACAACGGCGTATGCGAAGGCCGAAGCCCTGACATCAGGCCAGGCCGCAGATCAATCCGTGGTGGTCGGAATATACCCGGAACTGAACGTAAACGAACTGCTGCTTGAGCCTTCGGCCACTTCTTCCAGACGGTCCTGCTTGCACAGTGTTGGCGGTTCGTACGGGGCAGCCTGTAGTTTGACTTGATCGTCCATGCTGTAGCCCTTTCCTTGACGGTGGAACCGTCTGCGTACAGTCGCATAGTGTGACACAGGTGATATCGGCGAGGGGGGTGGTTTGTCAACAGATTAATTGGGCCAGTTCAGCACTGTGGCAGACGGCACGTCGGGTGGGGGCGCCAGGCACCGCCGGCCCAGGCTTACCCAGCAGTGGGCGTGCAGCCGGCGCGGATCGAGGGACGGCGGATACACGGCGAAACGCAGGCGAGCGTCCAGCCCGGCCAAGCGAAGCAGGTGGTACAACACCAGGCCCCGGCGCAGGCACGCGCGGCGGACCATGATCCGCGGATGCGCCAGTCGCCGGCGCACCACCGCGCAGATCCGCCGCGGCGGCAGCGACGCGTAGGGTTGTCCCAGCCGGGCCAGACCGTCCAGAAGGCGCAACGTGCCCCGCAGACCCAGCAGACGAAGCAGCAAGGGCACGCAGAGACTCGCCGCCCCCGCGTGCAGGCGCAGCACCCGCTCCAGGGCCCCGCCGTTCATGACACGACCGCCACGATCCGCTCGGCCAGCAACTCCTCCGCCAGGGCCAGCAGATCACTCTCGAGTCGCTCCCGCTCGACCGCAAACCGCGCCTCCAACGCAGTCACCACCGCGCCGACCGTCCGCCGGCCGTCCAACTCCGACAGGAACGCCGCCGTCGTGTCGTTGCACGTATACAGGTAGCCCGAACCCAACGACAGGATGACCGAGCCCTGATCGTTGCCCATCGACTCAAACGAGACGTCGTCGCCCAGTCGCAAGCATGTCTGAGACGTGACCATGGGCGGATTATCGCTGGCTTGCCCGCACCCCGCAAGAACCTGCGCGGCGCGGGGCAGCGAAAGACAGGCTGGCCAACCGTACCGACCGGCGGTATAAGCCAGCCATGCACCTGCCCCGAGGCTTGCTGTTCCAGTACGCCGTGTACTTGGCCGTCCGCGTGCTGTCGGTTCTGCTTCACGCGGCCGGCTGGCGGGCAAGCTACCGCGCGGGGCGGATCCTTGCCTGGTTGCTCTACCGCCTCGACCACCGTCACCGTCGCATCGCCCTGGAGAACCTGGCGGCTGCCTATCCCCACCTGGACCCGGCCCGGCGTCATCGCATCGCCCAGGCGTCCTTTCGCAGTCTGGTCTACATGGGGATCGAAACGCTCTTCTCGGTTCGGGCCGTGACACCCACGAATTGGGCCCGCCGCATTCTCCTTCGCGACATGGGCGAGCCCATCCGCCTGATGAGCCAGGGACGAGGCGTCATCCTCGTCACCTGCCATTTCGGCAACTTCGAGGTCGCCGGGCGACTGACCGCCGCCATCGGGCTGCCCACTGTCACCGTCGCGCGGCGGATCGACAACCCCTTCCTCCATCGCTATGTGATCGAACTCCGCGAGCAGGCCGGCCAGCGGATTCTCGACAAGGACGGCGCCGCCCGCCGCGCCCCGGCGGTGCTCGAATCCGGCGGCACTCTCGTGCTCGTCCCCGACCAGGACGCCGGCCCCCGCGGTGTGTTCGTGGACTTTTTCGGCCGACCCGCCGCCACCGTCAAGACCGTCGCCTTGCTGGCTGCCGGCGGCAACCGCCCCCTCTGCGTCATTACCTGCCGCCGCCTCGACGAGGACTATCACTTCGAGGTCGCCTGCACCCGCGTCCTTCGTCCCGCCGACTGGGCCGACCAGGCCGACCCGATCCGCTGGATCACGCAGCAGTTCACCGCCGCCTTCGAGCATGCCGTCCGCCAAGCCCCCGAGCAGTACTTCTGGATGCACAACCGCTGGAAAACCCCGCCCGGCAGACTTAAGCGCATCCCCGGCCAGCCGGGAAGGTGGACCCTTCAGTCGCGGTGAGCCATCCTCCCGCAGGATGGCTGGTTTTTCGCAGCCGACTGTGCACGCCCAGCCGGTTTTCGCTATACTGCCTGCATGAGCATCCTGTCGAGGACAATGAGCTGGCGTCTGGCGGCGGCAGCGGTCGCGGCGGCGTGGGCGTGTTCGGCCTGGGCGCAGACCCCGCCGGCGCAGACCAAACCGGCTGGGGCGGCTGATCCGGGCGCCATGGTGGACTCGCTGTTCGGGCCCGACATCCGTCGCGTCCAGGCCACGCCCGACCGCGTCGACGACATGCACCTGGCCAAGCGGATGCTGGAGGCGGCCCGCCTGACGGCGGGCGACAAGGCCGTCGTGCCCGTCCTCTGCCGACGGGTGTTCGACCTGGCGGAGAACTACCCCCCCGCCCACGAGGTGGCCCTGGACGCAGCCGAGCTGGCCGGCTCGACCGACCCCGCCTGCCGGGGCGAGTTCGACGCCCGATCGATCAAACTGCTCCAGCGCCGCTACTCGATCACCCGCGGCGACGAGCGCGTGCGCACCCGCATGAAGCTGTTCTCGATGCTGACGAAGGCCATCGATGCCGCCGAGCCGGACGAACAGGCCGGCTACATCCGCCAGGCCCTGGCGATCACCCCGCCCAACACGGCGCAATACAAGGACCTTCAGGCCAAGCTCCGCGACGCGGTGGAACGCGAGCAGATCGGCAACGTGGTCAAGAAACTCCAGGCGGACCTGAGCGCCAAGGATGATCCGCCTGCGCGCAGCCGCCTGGTGATGCTGCTCCTGCTGGACCTGGACTTGCCCGCCAAGGCGGCCGTCGAGGCGGCCAGGTCGGCAGATGAGTTCCTCAAGACGTATGTCCCGCTGGCCGCCCAGAACGGGCACACGCTCGCCCCGGCCGCCTGCCTGGAACTGGGCGACTGGTACCGCTCCATCGTCGAGAAGGCCCAGACCGACAGGGGCAAGGCTGTCGCGCTCAACCGCTCGGCCAACTACTACCAGCTCTTTCTCGATCGCAGCGACCCCAAGGAGGCCAACGCCATCAAGGCCCGGCTGGCGATGGGCATGGCGGAGGCAGCCCTCAAGCAGATGAAGCAGACCGTTCATCCGATCTGGCAGCCGGCAGCCGGGAGCGGCGAGAGTCCGTCCCCGCCCGCGGGCGATAAGGCCCCCAGCGGCGGGCTGGTGTTCTCGTGGGCCGGCGGGCGCAGCGCCCTGCTGTACGGCGCGGGCGAGGGCACGGCGCCCCAGCGCGTCCGCCTGCTGTCGCCCAAGGGCGAAGAGCCCACCAGGGGCGAGCTGCCCCTCGTGGGCGATCAGCAAACCGCCCAGGTCCTGCTGGCCGCCTGCAAGAAGTCCAACCAGTTCGCCCTGTCGGTCGCCCTGCGGAGCGACGACGTGCGACAGGGCGGCCCAGCCCGCATCGTCAGCTTTTCCAACGGCGGCTTTGCACGCAATTTCACTCTGGGCCAGGAAGGCGAGAGCCTGATCCTCCGTTTGCGGACGGCCTCGTCGGGACTCAACGGCATGAGCCCGCAGATGGTCCTGGGCAAGGTCCAGGCCGGCCAGTGGCTGCACGTGGCTGTCTCGTACGCGCCGGACAAGCTGACGGTCTGGCTGAACGGGCGCAAGACGATGGAGAGCGATCAATACCGCGGCGGCCTGGCAAGCTGGGAGCCCATGACCCTGATCCTGGGCGACGAGGTCAAGGACCCCCGCCCGTGGAAGGGGCGGGTGCAGGGCCTGCACCTGTATTGCCGCACGCTCAGCGAGAGCGAGGTGGCCCAGCAGGCCAAGCCATTCCTCCGCGAGCGATGACAGGACATGCCCGTGGACCCCGCGATCCGCTACGAAGCGACCCGCACTGACGGCAAGGCCCGCCAGGGCCGGCTGACCACCCCGCACGGCGAGGTGGACACGCCGGCGTTCATGCCGGTGGGCACAGCCGGCACCGTCAAGGGCGTCACGCCCGACCAGCTTGCCGCCTGCGGGGCCCGGATGATCCTGGGCAACACCTACCACCTGATGCTTCGCCCCGGGGCGGAAGTGGTCGCGGAGTTGGGCGGGTTGCACAAGTTCATGGGCTGGTCCGGGCCGATCCTGACCGACAGCGGGGGCTTCCAGGTTTTCAGCCTGGCCCACCTGCGGCGGATCGACGACGCCGGCGTGGTGTTCCAGTCGCACGTGGACGGCTCGGAGGTGGAGCTTACGCCGCGCCGGGCGGTGGAGATTCAGCGGTTCCTGTCGGCCGACGTGATGATGCAGCTCGACGAGTGCCCGCCGGGCCAGGCCCCGCGCGAGCAGGTGGCGGCGGCGGTGGAGCGCAGCCTCACCTGGGCCCGCGACTGTCGCGACGCGTGGGTCGAGCTGGACCGGCGCTCGGCTGCGGGGCACGCGCAGGCCCTGTTCGGCATCCAGCAGGGCGGCACGCACCTGGACCTGCGGGAGCGGTCCGCCCGCGAGCTGGCCGCGCTGGACCTGCCCGGCTACGCCGTGGGCGGGCTCAGCGTGGGCGAGGGGCACGAGGCGATGATCCGCGTGCTGGACGAGATCGACAACCTCCTGCCCGCCGACCGGCCGAGATACCTCATGGGCGTGGGCGAGCCGCGGGACATCCTGGCGGCCGTCATGCGGGGCATCGACATGTTCGACTGCGTCATGCCCACCCGCAACGCCCGCAACGCCCAGGCCTTCACCTGGACCGGACGCCTGCGACTCCGCAACGCCTGCCACGCGAGCGACCGCCGCCCGCTCGACGAGACCTGCCCCTGCTACGCCTGCCGCACCTTCTCGCGCGGGGCGATCCGCCACTTCTTCCAGGCCGACGAGATGCTCGGGCCCATCCTGCTGACCCTCCACAACCTCCGCTTCTTCGCCGACTTCATGGCCGCCATCCGCCAGGCGATCGGCGAGGGCAACCTCGCTGAGCGATCGGCGCAGTGGCTGGAGGCGATGTCCCCAAGCAGTGGGAAAGAGAGCCAGGCAACGGATTGACAGGACGCATGCGGCGGGGGAAGATATGACCCGATAGGCCCGCCCCCGTGGGGTAGGTTGCTCGGGGCCTCAGTTGGGACGTGATCAGCATCGTGGGGCTCTCCGGCCCTCTTGAGGAGAAACGGAATGCTGGGACGATTCAGCCGGGCGAGGGTGGCGGCGGTGGCGGTGCTGGCCTTGGCGGGTGTGCTGCAGGGCCAGCCGCAAGACCTGAGAGTTCGGTTCGGGACGAAGAGCTTGGAGGCAGCGCGGGCGCTTCAAAAAGGGATCGACTTTGCCGCGGCAAAGCAGTACCCGCAGGCCCTGGCCCAGGTGAACGCGGCCTTGAAGATCGAGACCTTCCCGCTGGGGCTGTTCTGGAAGGGGAATCTGCAGGCCGACCTGGGTGATGTGGAGGAGGCGCTGGCGACCTGGCGCAAATGCATCGAGTCGTGCGGGCCTGGCATCGGGATTCATATCCACGCCGCCTTGAACATGGGGCTCACGCTGGCCCAGATCCAGAGATTGGACGAGGCGAGATACTGGCTGGCCCGCGTCGTCATTGACGACCCGAATAACGGGGAGAAGACCCACTGGACCGCCTACCGAAACATAGCCGTCTGCCTACAGAACCAGAAGAAGACGTTGTCGGCGGCGATCGCCTGTGCCTTGGCCCGCGAGGCCAATCCCGAGAAGGTCGAGGAGGCCATGGTCAAGGCGTACTTCGAGACCATCCAGCCGGAAGATGAACACCTGGTTCTGCTGCGGCTGCGAGAAAAGATCGACCTGCCCAAGCCTGCGCCCCGTTCGGGCGGAGGCGAGCTGACGGCGGTGGAGTTGCCCGACACCCCGGAAGACCTGATCCATCGGCTGCTGGCGGACCGCAAGGGTCAGTACGTGATCGCGTTGGCGCAGGGCAAGGACCATTATTATCTGCTGACGACCGAGGGCCAGAAGGCTACATGCCAGAAGCTGCAAACCGACGGCCCAGTCGCCGACGGTTGCCTGGGCGGCGAACAGTTGTACCTGGCCCTGCGGAACCCAGCCCGCATCGTCGCGGTGGACCCGCGCACGGGCAAGGCCGCGCGGACCTACAGCCTGGGGGAACGAGGGATCCAGACAGTGGCAGTTCTGCCTTCCCAGCAGGTGGGTTACTTCTCCTGGCGAGACCGCATATTCGCCATGCACCTGGGCAGCGGAGAGATCTACGACACGCAGAAGCCGGGCACCTTCCTGGAAGCCCACCCCAGCGAGGCCTATTTGCTGGCGGCGGTGCGGTCCGACGACGAAGAGGACAACCCGGAGATGATGGTGATCGGCGGGCGGGCCGTCATGGTCCGCCGCGGGACCGGCTCGTGGAACCAGTCCGTTCTGATCAAGTACTGTCCGTCCGGCAAGGAACTGCTGATGAGCGAGACCCGGTTTAACGCGGCCTCCAATCCGCGCCAGATCGTCCTCAGCCCGGACGGGTCCTGGGCGGGCGTGGTCGGGGGCGGAGGCTTCCGCTCACCGGTCCACCCCAAGGCGGGCTCCTACAGCATCCCGCTGTTCGCGTGTGAGGACCTCGGGCATCTGCTGGGCGTCTACCAGGTCCAGACGTATCCCTTCGGCGGGGCCATCAACGCGGTGACCGGCGAGTTGGCAGCCGTCGGCGAAAAGGAAGCGAAGATCTACTCGCTGCCCACGGAGACGGTCTCGCGAACCGTCCAGGGGCCATTCGCGGGCCCGGCTGTCTGGTCCGGAAACGGCGCCTACCTCGTGCTGGCCTCCAAGGGCAAGGGACTGGCCGTCTTCCACAATAAGCTCTCCGTCCAGGAAATCGCACGCGCGAAGGCGTGGTGGTCATCGCTACGGATAGAGCGGATTGCCCATGCCCCCGCCGCCACCTCGACAGCCGCCCAGCCGGTCCAGGAAGTGAAGGCCGTTCCCGAACTGGCCCGCTTCCAGGTGCTGTTCCAGCCCGATGCCGTAGCCGACGTGGTCCAGAAGGCACTGGCCAAGCCTTCTACTCCACCTCCCCTCAATTGGGAGCAGTACCCGGTCTATCGCCAGCAGAAGGCCTATCCGGTCCTCCTGAACATCCTCGACAAGACCCCCGGTAAGGAGATGGCCGGATCGAGGATCTACCAGTTGCGCAAAGCCATCGAGGAACACCCCGAGCACCTCGCCCTGCAATACTTCCTGGCCGACGCCGAAGCGGCGGTGGAGAAGCTGGATCCCGCGAAGGCTGCCTACGTGAGAATCGTCCAGTCGGACGCGGGGCGCACCAGCCTGACCGGCTTGGCCCTGCGCGGGCTGGCGAACATCTTTACCAGGGAACGCCGGGCGATGTCGGCGACCTACTGCCTCGCCTGGTGCCTCTGGCTGGATAAGGATGACCCGAGCGTGCTGTCACCGTTGGCGGGGCTTCTGCGGAATGCGAAGCTCGAAGCGCTGGCGGACCGGGTGCAGGCGTTGCAGAAATCGCTTCCGCCGAGCCCCGGCGCCCTGCCCCCACTGCCCGCCCCGCCGCCCAACAGCCCGGCGCTCCCGGCGACACGCCTCTACAGTGCCACCGTTCCGTCTGTTGTGCTCGTCCGCCGCGGCGAGGCATCCGGTTCGGGAGTCTGCGTGGGCAACGGCATCATCCTCACCAACCGGCACGTCGTCGCCGGCAACGGGCCGGTCATCGTCACCACCTTCGCGCTGGTCAACAATAAGCCCAAGCGCCTGCGCGACACGACGGCGGATATCGTGCGGGAGGCAAAGGACTGCGACCTGGCCGTTCTCCGCGTGCAGGGCGTGGTGGTGCCCGCGCTGCCGGTGGCGGCCGACGAGACCAAGCCGGGCGAGAAGGTCTACGCCCTGGGCAACCCGGGCCTGGGAACCGGTATCCTGGAGCAATCCTTCAGCGAGGGTGTGGTCAGTGCCGCCGAGCGCTCAATCAAGGGACAGAAGTTCCTCCAGCACACAGCGGCCATCAACCGCGGCAATTCCGGCGGTCCCCTCCTGGACCAGCGCGGCTGCGTCGTCGGAATCAACACGCTGGTCACGGACCTGCAGGGAGTGAACTTCGCCATTCCGGCCCAGGTCGTCCGGGAGGTTTTCGCCAAGCCGTGAGCGCCGTTACAGGTCCGCCTTGAGTTTCCTCAGGAAGTCCATCGCCTGCAGCGGGGTCATGTTGTCCAGGTCGGCGTGTTTGAGCTCGTTGGCGACCCGGCCGGCGGGGTCGGCGAAGAGGTTCATCTGGGCGGCGGCCGCCTTGGCGCGGGCGGCGAGTTTGGGCATGTCCAGGTGGGCGGCGATGTGGGCCTGCATCTGGGGCAGGATGGCGCGGGCGCGGTCGATCACGTCCTTGGGCACGCCGGCCAGCCGGGCCACGTGCACGCCGTAGCTCTGGTCCGTTCCGCCCTTGGCGATCTTGTGCAGGAAGATGACCTGGTCGGCCCACTCGCGGACGTGCACGTTCAGGTTGGTCGTGCCGTCGAGGATCTCCTCCAGCTCGGTCAGCTCGTGGTAGTGCGTGGCGAAGAGCGTGCGGCAGCGGACCTTGAGGGCGATGTACTCGCAGATCGCCCAGGCCAGCGCCAGCCCGTCGCAGGTGGACGTCCCTCTGCCCACCTCGTCCAGGATCACCAGCGAGCGGCTGGTCGCGTTGTTGAGGATGTTGGCCGTCTCGACCATCTCCAGCATGAACGTGGACAGCCCGCGGGTGAGTTCGTCCGCCGCCCCCACGCGGGTGAAAATGCGGTCGGCCAGGCCGATCGTCGCCTCCTGGGCCGGGATGAAGCTGCCCGTCTGCGCCAGCAGCACCAGCAGCGCCGTCTGGCGGATGTAGGTGCTCTTGCCGGCCATGTTCGGCCCGGTGATGATCAGCAGCCGGTCGTTCCTGGCCTCCATGTGCACGTCGTTGGGGACGAACTGCTCCTTGAGCTGCTCGGCCAGCACCGGGTGCTTGCCCGCGACGACGTGCAGGACGTTGTCCTGCGTGATGGCGGGCCTGCGCCAGCCTCGCTCGATGGCGAGCTGGGCCAGGGCGGCCAGCACGTCCAGGCGGGCCAGGGCCTCGCCCGCCTTCTGGAAGGCCGGCACGAAGGCCGCCAACTCCACCCGCACCTGCTCGAACAGGTCCGCCTCGAGGCGCTTGGCCCGCTCGTCGGCCGTCAGCACCTCCGACTCGTATCGCTTCAGGTCGTCGGTGATGTAGCGCTCGGCGTTCTTGAGCGTCTGCTTGCGGACGTAGTCGCCGGGGACCTTGTCGTGGTTGGCGTTGGTGACCTCGATGTAGTACCCGAAGACCTTGTTGTAGCCCACCTTCAGGTTGGGCAGGCCCAGCCGTTGGGCCTGCTGGGCCTGGTAGGAGGCCAGCCAGCTCTGCCCGTCGTGGCCGATGCGTCGCAGGCGATCGAGGTCTTCGTGGAATCCGCCGGCGATCACCCCGCCGTCGCGCAGGACGTTGGGGCAGTCGGGGTCGATCGCCCGCTCGACCAGGTCGGCCGGGCCGTCCAGCCCGGTCAGGTCGCCCGGCAGGCTCGCCAGCAGGTCGCTGCGGCAGGCGGTCAGAAGGGCGGCGATCCGGGGCAGCAGGCGGAGCGTCTGGCCCAGGGCGACCAGCTCCCGCGGGCGGACACGACCCAGCGCGACGGCCGTCGCGATCCGGTCGATCTGCGAGGCCGCCTGCAACAGCTCGCGCAGCTCGCCCAGTCGCGCGCGGTCGCCGGTGAGTTCCTCGACGGCGTCCTGGCGGGCCAGGATCGAGCTGTAGCCGGTCAGCGGGAAGGTCAGCCACCGCTCCAGCAGGCGTGCCCCCATGCCCGTGCAGGTGCGGTCCACGCAGGCCAGCAGGCTGCCCGCCCGCTGGTTGGTCCGCAGCGTGCGGTGCACCTCCAGGCAGCGAAGCGTGTTGCCGTCGATCACCATGTGGTCGCGCCGGTCGAACCGCCGAAGCTGCGTGATGTGCGACAGCGTCGTCTTCTGCGTCTCGGTGAGGTACTCGATCACCGCCCCCGCCGCCGAGACCGACTCGTCCCAGCCGTCGAAGCCGAAGCCCTCCAGGCTGCGCGAGTGGAAATGGTCGGTGAGGTTCTTGGTCGCGGCGTGGGCGTCGAAGGCCCACGGCGGGCGGGCGGTCACGCTGGCCGAGACGCTCTGCGTGAGGTTCTGGCGGAAGATGGGCGTGTCCAGCTCCCCGCCGTCGGCGACGAGCACCTCGGCCGGCGCGATGCGGACCAGCTCGTCCATCATCGTCGCCGCCGGGGCGGCCATCGTGTAGAACGCCCCGCTGGACAGCTCGACCCAGGCGATGCCGACCGCCCGGCCCGTGCCGGCCTTGGCGTCGGCGGGCCTGGACGGGCAGTAGACCGCGGCCAGGTAACAGCCCTCGCGCTGTTCGAGCAGGGCCTCGTCGGTGAGCGTGCCGGGGGTGATCAGGCGGGTGACCTCGCGGCGGATCAGGCCCTTGGCCTGCGAGGAGTCCTCGACCTGCTCGCAGACGGCGACGCGGTGGCCGGCCTTGATCAGGCGGGCCAGGTACGTGTCCAGCGCGTGGTAGGGGATGCCCGCCAGCGGGACGGCCGTGGGGCCCTTGGAACGGCTGGTCAGAGTCAGCCCCAGCACCCGCGAGGCCGTCTTGGCGTCCTCGTAGAACATCTCGTAGAAGTCGCCCATGCGAAACAGCAGGATGTAGTCGGCGTACTGCTGCTTGAACTCGCGATACTGCCGCATCGCGGGCGTGTCGAGTTGTTCGGAGCCTTCCTCACGCATCGAAGGGAATATAGACGGTGGACGGGGGGAAGTCCAGTGGGGCGAGGCGGGGGCCTGCTGTTACCCACATTTTCCACGGGCCGACCCCCGCCGGTTCATCCGGCGGGTGAAGAAGTTTGACCGGGCTAGCAAGCGGCCGGGGTCCTTTCCCCGGCCCCTGCCGGTTTATCCGGCAGGGGAAGAAGTCTTTCCGCTGGTGGTCGGCTCCCATAGTCAAGCAAACTTGTTCACCTGCCGCTCAAGGCGGCAGGGGTCCCAACCGAGGAGCCTTGGTCTAGCCGCCCAGACTGATCCACCCGCCGCACAAGGCGGCGGGGGTGAAGATATGGGTAACAGCAAGTTCAGGGGGCGGGGGGCATTTCGGCCCCCGCCGACCGGTGGCCTTCCCAAGCAGGACCAGTGATCGGTGCCATCCCTAAGGGATGCCGATAGCGACGAACCGTTCCCGTGGTCATGCTGGTTTCCTATACCATCGAGCCTGCCCGCCGGGTGGCCTTCCCAAGGCTTCAGTTGCGGTGCCACCCCCAAGCGCAGCTTGGGGGTGTCCACAGCGGATGGTCTGGGCGGTTTCGACCATGATGCCAGCCTATCCTGCCCCAGCCAGTTTGACAAGAGCCATCGGTTCGTTCCATGTCCCGGCCGCACCCCCAAGCTACGCTTGGGGGTGGCACCGCACGACAATGCTGCTTAGGAAGGCCACCAGCCGTTCCAAATGAGCCTGTCAAGCTGAATTATGGTATCTGTCCCCTTATCTCCTTCATTATCTCCTTCATTATGTGCCGCACTAGCATTTCCCTGCTCTTACTATTCTTCTCTTCGGTTATCAACTTCACCGCCCACTCTTTGCCTCCTATGTCACGCCAGTTCTTCATGCTTCCCTCAAATAGCGACCGTATCTGACCGTAGGAAAGCTCTTTGACGGGATTCTCCGGATGAACGAGAAACTGAGTAGCAAACCGACCTACAACTGTACACTAAGGCTGCCCCCTCCCAGGAGGAAAACAACCAGACATAGCTAAGCCGAAATCTGCTGGCTCACGTGAAGAGCACATCAATACATGAACCTTGCCACTGGCTAAACTCGGTACGATCAGCCGAGGGTTGGAGCCAACAACACTAATCTCCACAGCAGTGTTCTTTTTGAATGCATCTCCCAATGCGGTCACAGCCGCATAGCCTGACCAGCTACCAGCGCACACGATACGATCCCCCTCAGTACCGCCAAAGATGGCAATAGCGACTATAACCACAGATGTCATCTGTCACCCCCTCCAGCCCTATCTCGTTGCGGAATATCACGAATGTGACGCCGCAGCTCCATGTATTTCTCGGTTACCGGATGCCACTCGCTTAGTCCTGCCCGCATTTCAGCATATCGTTTTAGCGCATCAACGAGACCCTCTTGTCCAGCCAACATTCTCTGGCTACCATTCCATCCGTCCTTTAAGGATGCAATGATTATTACAAGTATCTTCTCTTGCCGAGCCCTGTCCCCCTTTTGCAGGAACAACACGAGGTTATCCGAAACAGCCCGTGGCGAAGCTTGATAATCAGGAAAATACTCATACACAAACGCCAGCCCCACATCTTTTACGTTTTCAATCGCAACACTGTTAATGGCATTCCCCCAATCTCCGGCTTTACAACCCCTCAGCTCTCGTAACCTAGCCAAGCCTGTAAACACCAAGAGCGGATTCTCCTGTCTTGTCAGCTTACGAGCATCCTCTTCCGGTATATTCATGTAAGAGTGTGTCAGATGGTAGTTCACGAATTCCGCAGCAAATCGATTCATCCCCACTCCAATATATGCAAAGCGTCCCTCCAACAGGGTCTTATCGTCCGGTCGCCCCACCACAAGCAGTTCTTCGGGAGAATATATCCGACCATCCTGACTTCTTGCTGTGCCTGGCCGGACCAATGCCTTAAGGCGGTCATAATCATTCGCCTTCCCGCCCCAAGAAGAATCGAGAACATATGTCGCGTCCACAGCACCACCCGGTGGTGGCTTCTGATGATAGCTACGGACGATTCGAAATGTACCAGCGATTCTTACCTTGCGACTATATATGGTCTGCTGGGGGTCATCCGCGGACCAAGCCACATCGGTGACAGCAACACCGCGACGCTCGCCCTCGGCAGTAGAAGGTATTCCTTCAGGAGGACTGCACGCGACCATCGCCACGTACCGATCTTTGGCAATGCCCCCCGCAAGAGATTGAATCCCAGAGAGGGAGAGCCCTCTATCTGGCGAGGTATCTCCCTCACCCCGACAGGGTCCGTATACCGACAAGGCTACAAGGACGGTTATTCCTAGTTCTCTCCACTGTGACATGGCTATGCTACCTTCCATTACTTGCGGTACACGGACCAAGTATCTTTAGGGTCTTCCCGAATCGGGGGACACCATCAATCCTGTTCGGCCCATGGATTGCACCACAGCAGAAGGGACAGGGCAAGCGCATAATTGAGGGTTGGAAGGAACCGGATTCACGGGGTTGAGGGGCGGCTGCGGCAGGGCATGG
>Ga0209201_1001652_pt1 | contig 24675 bp, 23 predicted proteins | sample AD_UKC055_MetaG_FD_184411 | JGI IMG/M metagenome (GOLD analysis project Ga0209201, IMG submission 184411) | Active sludge microbial communities of municipal wastewater-treating anaerobic digesters from USA - AD_UKC055_MetaG (SPAdes) (version 2) | ecosystem: Engineered > Bioreactor > Anaerobic >...
TGATTGGAGATATAAAAAGTTCTTACTTTGTTCCGTTGGCAGTAGCTGAACCCAAAAGAAAAAAATTTCTCGTACAGATGAAAGAAAAGTATGAAAATTCTAGTTCTTCTGAAAGCGTTTATCCCTGCATAGGTTATGAATACTCAGGATGCGAATACCTTAAACTTTGTTCGCTTTTGGGTTATCACGAAGGTTTTTCACTCAAGGCAAGGTGATGAAAATGGATATAATTAGACAGATAAAAGAAGATCCGGACAGAAATTATTTTATTTCTGCATCAGCGGGAACCGGCAAAACATACACTCTTAAAGAGTACTATATGAGTATACTCAATAAGCATAATAACAATCCTCAGATTGTTGAAAATATTCTTGCGGTTACCTTTACTAATAAGGCTGCGGCTGAAATGCGTGAAAGAATAATGAGTGAAGTGGATAAAAAACTTTCGCTCAAGGAAAATGCATCCTTTTGGCGTGCCGTAAAGATAAATATATCAAGAGCCTGGATAACAACCATAGACAGTTTTTATTCAAAGATACTCAGAGAAAATAATATTGCCATAGGCGTTGATCCGAACTTTACCATAATTAATGAGGTAAAACGCGACAGAGAGATAGAAAGAGCGAGCTATAACACTCTTAAGGTGCTTTTCATGATCTATGAAAACAGGAACTTTCTTCAGGAGCTGAATCTTTCAGAGGAAAGGTCAGAAAACATAAAAGGACTTACAGATGAACTAACCGCACAGAAAGAAAGGTTTGTTGAGGCGGTTGAGTTTATTTTCAGTGACATGGGTTTTTCCAAACTCAAAGAAAGCTTAGAGCAGGCAGTCCTTAAGTGGAGAGTAACCCTTGCGCATTCTGATACCGTGGATCAGCTGGAGCTTGACTCACAGGATACACCCAAATATATTCTGGCTTCATGGCTGTTTAAAAAAACAGTGCTCATAGCCAGAGAGTTTTATCTTTACTATACCTCAGACCAGTTTACATTTGACTTCAAAGGAATTATGGAGAAAGTCCTGCAGGTATTTGAGAATGAAGAGATACTTGCCCGGTACAGGGAAAAGTTCAAATACATAATAGTAGATGAATTTCAGGATACGGACGATATGCAGAGCAGCATATTTAAGCTTATCCATACTACGGAAAATCATATTTTCCTTGTAGGCGACAGGAAACAGTCTATATATAGATTCAGGGGAGCAGATCTTTCAGTTTTTGCCGCAATGGAAAAAGAGTTTGAAACAAAGATGGCGCAGGATACAAAATATATAAAACAGGCACTCAGTAAAAATTATAGATCTGACGGACAGATTGTGGATTTTTCAAATTACATGGCACAAAATATTCTTTTCTGTTCTGATAATGACGATGAATATTCACGTCAGATGATAGTTGTAGATAACAGTCTTTACAATAATATTCTTTTTAAAGACCAGGATCTCTGTGCATGGGAGGAAAAAGACGGAAGCGGCTTAAAGTCTGATGCAGATATTGTCCCGATGCTTTTGGAAGAAGATAAAAAAAGAGTCAAAATTATAGTACGTACAGAAAGAGAAGAAGAAAAAAATAAAAAGGATGTTTTGAAAGAAAAAGAAATCCAAACCGTGGCTTGGACAATTACCAAACTTCTGGGACAGGAGCTGTCGTTCCGTGAAAGAGATGAGAGCACGGGAAAGATCATTTCGCATATAAGACCCGTAAAGCTCAGTGATATAACCCTTCTTATGACACAGCTTTCAGGGTATGAAGAACTTATAAGACAGGAATTTACACAGGAAAAAATACCGTTCTACATTGTGAGCGGAAAGTCTTTTTATGACAGGCCGGAAATCCAAACTGTTTTTTCCGCCATATCAGCTGTTCAGAATCCACATAATGATTTTGAGTTTGCAAAGTACATGATGTCTTTTTGTGCAGCGATGCAGATAGATGAACTTTACAGGCTTTTAAAATACAAAAACAGAAATGGATCGCTTTTTACAGCATTTTCAGACAATAAGGATGCTTTCTGCGATGAACAGAAAAAAGCGTTTGAAGTTCTAAAAAAATATAAAGATCTAAAGTACTTTATAAGTCCTGCCGCACTTCTCAAAGGAATGATATCTGAGCTTGATTACATGGCAAAGGTTGCAGGAGCGCAGAAAGATCCACGTTATGCAATTTCAAATGTAAAAAAACTACTTTCAGAACTGGAGAAATATGAGTCGATGGCCCAGACTTATGCAGAGCTTGTGAAACTTCTGAAAAAAATAACCGATACGGACGAAGCTCAGGCATCTGTAGAGGATGAAAAATCTGAAAGCGTCAAGGTAATAACCATCCACAAAGCCAAAGGACTTGAGTTTCCCATAACCATTCTTGCAGGCCTTGGAGAAGATGCCGAAAAAAACAACCACAACAAGGGAGAGTATCTTGATTTTTCAGTCATGCTGGATAACAAAAAACGATACTTCCTTCTCAAAAGCCGTTTTTATGACGAAAACATAAAGATAAAGACAGACAAAGGAAAGGCGAGGTACAACAGTAAGGATGACCACATAAAACAGTTTATACGGAATGATTTCCTTGACAGTACCGAAGTAAAAAGAAGAATGTACGTTGCAGTGACTCGACCAAGTGAAATGCTCATTCCTATAGTAGTAAAAAACGAAAAAGATGTTACAGATAAGAAATACAGCGGTTTTTTCAGTTCGGTTGACAGCAAATATGCCGACATAATAAGTATTGACGGAAGTTCTTTTGATTTTAAAAAAGGATTATGTGCAGTCCAACAAGACCGGCAGGTAGTTGTCAACGGATTAAAATCAGAGATAAACAGTCTCAATCTTTCAGATCTGACTACCATGAGTTATAAACAGTATATTGCCCCGACATATCTTATAAATGAAATAAAGAAAAGTGAAGCCGATGCTGATGAAGAAAACGAAGAACAGTCAAGAAAATATCAGTATGACTCAGATTTTAATCTGAATGTATTTGGCATGAACGAAAACCTAGAAAAGGGAACAAGGCTACATAAACTTCTTCAGTCGGTGCGTTCCATAGGCACACTGGAAGGTCTTGTGAAACAGGGAGTGTTTGCACAGGGATTTGATAGGATACCTGCCATACGTCAGGCATTTTCTGAGGATGTTTTCATGGTAAAAAACGAGTGGAGGATAGTAAAACACAAAATTATAGATTCATCGGATAACAATCCGAGGGAGTACATGCTCTTCGGAGTTGTTGACAAAGCGGTCATGACACAGACAAATGACGGGAAAAGTATTTATATCATAGATTACAAGTACTCTGACCTTGCAGATAAAAATAAAATACAGGACTATAAATTTCAAATCTGTTTTTATCTCTATCTTTTGAGTGATTTTGCCAAAGCAGAAAAAGGTTATGTAATAAGCCTTAAAAACAATAAAATCATAGAGGTGGACTATGATCCAGACTTTGAAAACAAACTGATTCAGATAGTAAGATCCTCAAAGAAAGAATAATACTTTACAAATCTTTAGAGGAGGAATGTATGAGAATAGAAAAAGATAACATCGTGATAAGAAGTGCTACCAAAGATGATGCAGTTCAATTGAACGAATGGTGGAACGATGGTAAAATCATGGAACATGCGGGTTTTCCAAACGGTACAGGAGAAAGCGTGGAAGATACTAAAAAAAATATAGAAAGGTGGGAAGGGAAGCTAAGTCAGCTTTGTATGATAGAAATTGATGGTAAACGTATTGGAGAACTAAATTACATTATAAAAAATGATGGTGCTGTATATCCCGGATGGAAAATCTGTAATTTTGATTACCAGAATAAAGGGTATGGAACTAAAATTATCACTATGTTGTTTGACTTTTTATTTACAGACGAAAATATTAATTCCAAATTTCCAATAAATAGAATTATATGGGACACAATGCTGGAAAATGAAAGAGCACAGCATGTGTATGAGCATAAAATCAAAGCAAGAAAAATGGGAGTACAGGAAAATTCGTGGCAAGACCAACTAGGAAAATGGCGAAGCTCTGTCGATTATGAGATAACTAGGCAGGAATTCTTCAGAGATAGATAAAACATAGATGACTTATTGAACATTATATCTTATGATAAAAGCAACTTTCCACACTTAAAAAAGATGGCTTACACAGCTATGAAGTATAGGATATTCTTAAAATAACGGTTCAATATGATTTTTAATGAAGTCTATCATATCAGGTTCGTTTTGAGTTAAAAGAGACGCAATGCAGATTACAATTTTTCTTGCACGGCTGACATAGATTACATTTCCTCCTTGTCCTAAAGCAGCAAAAATACGGTTTTTACCATCGATGATCCACCATAGATAGCCATAAGAAAGCTCATTCCAGTAGCTCTGTTGTGTTGTGCTTTCGTTTATCCAACAAGATGAAATAATCTGTTTTCCGTTCCATACGCCATCATTTAAGTATAGCTGACCAATTTTTATCATATCTTCAGGGGTTAGGAAAAGCCCCCAGCTTGCCGTATTTATCCCTTGAGGGTCAACAGCCCATCCGGTAGTATTTTTATTATTCATGACGGCTATATGCTCCTCTTTACTGTGCAGCTCAATATTATGAGTTACATTTATTTCCAGAGGAATAAACAAGTTTTCCATAGCGAAATCAAGCACTGTCTGACCTGTTGCATTTACAAGAACACCGGCAAGAATATGTGCTCCTATGATAGGAGAGTACATGAAAGTTCCGACATTTTTTTCACCGCCTAATAAATCAAGCGCTGTTTTCATCCAGTCTGCGCTTGCAAAAAACTCTTCATAAGGCTCGGACTCGTACTTATAAGGAGCCGTCATAGTAAGCAGGTTCTTGATAGTCACAGTCTGTATCGTTTTTTCCCCTGCTAAAACAGAATAGCCAGGGAAAAAATCCAGCACCTTCTGATCAACGCTTTTAATAAACCCTTTATCCAGAGCTATACCGATTAATACCGAAAAAACACTCTTAGTGACTGAGTAGATATGAACGGCATTATCTGAGGTATATCCATTAAAGTACTTTTCATAAAGTTTTATGCCGTTTTTTTGAACAATGATTCCTGAGATATTGCTGTACTCGCTGACTATTGTTTTTTCGAGCTCTTTAACTTTTTCATGGTTCATATGGGTTCCTCCTTTTTCATGCTTAAGCAATAAATTGGTTTGTATTATCTTTTTTCTACTGCAACCCAGATTTCACAGCTATAATCCGGGCTACTTACATCTGCCGAAGGATAGGCTTCAAAGTCCGTTCCCCCGCATGGTTGATACTCACCGATTGCGAAAAATTCGGTACAAATCTGTTGATAAAGCTTTATAAAATCTTCGGGCATCTTACCAGAAAAAGGGAATACTGCATAGGTATGAGCAGGAATTTCTTCTACTGAAAGACCTTGGTCAGTAACCTGGGCGCCATTATAACAGGCACCAATAGCATAAGGGGATTTCGGATCGGAAGCATCCCTTCCCAAGCTTGCTCCGACAATACAATCTTTGAAAATGTTTTCCTTTGGTATATACTTGCATAATGCCTCAATAGTTCCGTCTTCAAGACATTTCTTCCAGAAAGGAGAAATATACTCCTGAGTCATTTCATCTTTGCTGGACACAAACAGTTTCTTGCATATTATCTGAAAAGCACTGTGATTTTCTATTCTGTAATTAAGCATCTTTCCTCCTTCCAAAACTAATTTTACTCGCAGCGGTGAAAAAGATTTTAAAGCAACTCCTCCGTGTTTTACCTGTGACGGCAGTACGCCGTGGAATCGTGCAAAAGCCCGACTGAAACTTTCCGGAGTCTCATACCCATACTTTAATGCGGCATCGATTACCCTTATATCACAAGATGCAAGTTCGTTTCCTGCCATAGAAAGTCTGCGCATTCGTATGTACTCTCCCAGGGTAAAGCCGCACATAATACTGAAAATCCTTTGAAAATGAAAATTTGAAGAATAAGCCTGTTTTGCCACTTCTTCATAATCTATGGGCTGCAGAATATTTGCCTCCACATAATCAAGCGCCCGTTGGATTCCTGTGATCCAATCCATGTTCCACCTTCCTTCCGTACTCTATTATAGAGAAAATATTTTTATTTTTCTTGACTTTTTATGCTTTGTGATGCCAGCCGTTTTAGTACTTTTTCTTAGAAAAAGCGCTAAACCTTTACAAACAGGAAAAAGATAATGATAGATTTTACCAGATAAAAGCCCTTCGTATCAACGAAGGGCTTTGGGGATGTTCAGACTTAATAAACAAGTATGCTCATATCTGCATTTGTAAAATCACGTATTACTTTTTCTGCCATATAGAGTATTTCATTACTTCCTATTCCTACACTGTGAAATCCTCCTGTGGATGCGGCTTGTATACCTGCTACCGAATCTTCAAAGACTATACTTTGGCATGGAGCTATACCAAGTTCTTGACAGGATATAAGAAAAACCTCTGGATCTGGTTTAGCCTTTGTTATCCTGTTTCCATCGACAATGCAGTCAAAAAGATTCGTTATTGCGGTTTTTTCAAGAATTAATGCAGCATTTTTGCTCACGCTGCCAAGAGAAGTCTTAATTCCGTTTTCACGTACTTTGAGTATAAATTCTTTTGCTCCTGGGAGTATGTCCTTGGGAGTCATGGATGAAATATACTGAACATACCATTGATTTTTTTTATCTGCCATTTTATTTTTTTCTGTCTCTGAAGCTTTTATGTTTCCAAGTTTCAGGATTACTTCCAGAGATTGGATTCTGCTGACTCCCTTAAGACGTTCGTTCTGCATAGGAGTAAGTTCAAATCCGAGCTCCTGTGCTAGTCTTTTCCACGCCAGATAATGAAATTTGGCAGTATCTACGATTACACCATCAAGATCAAAGATGCAGTGTTTAATAAAAGACATTATGCCGTCCCTCCTGTAAACGATTTCATTATAAGAGTATCAAATTTATGTAAGTTTTTCATAACAAAAAATTGTTGTTATTATAACAATCAATATTTATAATAGTTATATGGATCTGACAATAAATACAGCATGACAGGGAGGAATATCTGATGAATGATTTATGGGAGTTTTCTGTTAAGGATTACATCAAGGAAGATAACTATAAAAACGGTACGTTATTTAATTTGGCAAACGGTTACAGCGGAATGAGAGGCTACAATGAATTTTCTTTATACAATAATCCTGGTAATTATATTGCCGGTATTTTTGACAGAAGCACAGCACAGGTAACGGAACTTGTCAATCTTCCAAACCCACTTTTAATGAATATTTATATCAATGGACAAAAGATTGATCTTGATTTGAACAATGTAATCGATTATCAAAGAATTTTGGATATGAAAAACGGTATTCTTCGAAATGAGTTTATAGTGGAAGTTCAGAAGGGAATGCGGGTAAAGGTCGAGAGTGAACGTTTTGTAAGCAGAAAAAATGTTCACAGGTGGGGCAGCAGATATAGTGTGACAAGCTTGGACTCACAAGCGTTTTTGGTTTTTGAAAGTAGTATAGATGGAGGAACGGTCAATTCGCAAAATAATCCCAAGGAAGTAACCAAGCATTATAAAGTCTCCTCTGTGCATGACCTTAAACAGGCAATCATGATGGTTGTAAAGACAAATGATAAAAAAATTGAGGTAGCTCAGGCATCATGTCTGGTTATGAAAGAACGGAAATTTTCAAAACTCAAATTTAATGATCTTCAGTGCATGGTTCAACAGGCAGGGGATATTGTTGCGGCAAAGGGAGAAACTGTTGTTGTATATAAGTTCGGTTCATCATACTCTTCGAGGGAGAGCAGTAATGCTGGGATGGATTGTAAACGTGAACTTGAAGCCTTTATAGTTGAAGGTTATGAAAACGAACTTCAAAAGCATTCAGAATTATGGCAGGGCTTTTGGGACGGTTCAGATATAAAGATACAGGGAAACACGCAGGCACAGGCTGCTCTCAGATTTAATATTTTTCATCTTTCTTCATGTGCATACGATAAAGACCAGACTGTCAGCATAGGAGCAAAGGGGCTTCACGGAGAGGGATACAAAGGTCATGTGTTTTGGGATACCGAAACATTCATGCTTCCATTTTTTATATATACGCAGCCGGAGGTTGCAAGAGCTCTTTTAATGTACAGGTATAATACACTGGATGGCGCCAGGCGGAACGCTTTTATGAATGGTTTTTCAGGTGCACAGTATGCTTGGGAATCTGCTGATGACGGATTAGAAACAACTCCCAAGTGGGGATACGATTATAACAACAAGCCTGTACGAATATGGACCGGTGATATAGAGGTTCATATAAGCAGTGATATAGTTTTTAGCATTTTTGAGTATTACAGGGCTACCGAGGATAAAGATTTTATGTTTAAATATGGTTCTGAAATAATATTTGAAGTCTGCCGATTCTGGACAGGAAGGACAGTATATAATAAAGATAAAGATCTGTGGGAGATAAAGTCTGTAATCGGTCCTGATGAGTTTCACGAGCATGTGGACAATAACTTTTATACAAACTATCTGGTCAAGTGGACCTTTTCAAAGGCGCTTGAGCTTAGGCAAAAGATGAAGGATGAATGTCCGTGGGAACTTAACCGGATTGAAAATTATCTTTGTCTGACTGAAAAAGACTATGCTGCATGGAAAAGGATATCTGATAAGATTCTTATAAACAAGCAGCAAGGAACTGATATAATCGAACAGTTTGAAGGTTATTTTGATCTTAAAGACTATGAAATAACTTCGGCTGACGAAAACGGGATGCCTCAATGGCCTACAGGGTTGGATCTTTCAGAGCTTAATGCTACAAAGCTCATAAAACAGCCTGATGTAATAATGCTTATGCTTATGATGCCACAGGAATTTTCTGAAAAAGAACTGAAAGCCAACTATGAGTACTATGAGAAAAGAACCATGCATAAATCATCATTGAGTCCTAGCATGTACTCCATAATGGGAATGAAAGTTGGAGATACTCATAATGCCTTCTCATACTTCATGAAATGTATAAATACAGATATAAAAGATAATCAGGGAAACAGTCTGATGGGGCTTCATGCGGCATCAAGCGCCGGGGCATGGCAGACCGCAGTCTACGGATTCGGGGGATTTGGTATTGACTCCCAGGGTATGGCGTGTTTTTCACCATGGCTTGCACCTGATCTTCAGAGTATAGAGTTCAGTGTGGTCTATAAAAATTCAAGAATAAAAGTTTTTTATGATCACAAAAAAGTGGTAATAACTTCAGAAAGAGATATGCAGGTAAAAGTTTATTCGGAAGTAATACTATTAAAAAGCGGTATTGAGTGCGAAGTAAAAGTAAATAAGTAAATAATGAAATAAAACAAGAATTGTGCATTAATATGCACAATTCTTGTTTTTTAGTATAAATAAAAAGCGGATATGGATGAAAAGGATATTTCAAAGCTTTTAGATGAATACAGAAAGGAAAACAACGTAATGAGTCCTGAGGAGATTAAGAAACTTTTTGATTCACAAAAATAAATAAAATCTATGCTATCCTTTTACAGCTGCCGATCTTCCTGTTTCTACAAACTCCTTCTGAAAAGAAAGGAAAATTATTACCATAGGTACTGTCATTATAATAGATGCAGCCATAAGGTACTGCCAAAAAGTGTAGTAAGAGGTTTTGAAGAAATTTAAACCCATTGCAAGAGTATACATTTCTTTTTTTGTGGTTACAAGTAGCGGCCACATAAGCTCGTTCCATGCGCCGAGAAACGAATAAATGGCAAGAGCTGAAACAGCTGGTCTGGCATTTGGAAGAACAACTTTAAAGTATGTCTTTATGATACCTGCTCCGTCTATTCTTGCTGCTTCCTCAAGCTCCTTTGGAAAGTTGAGAAAAAACTGCCGCAGCAGGAAGAGGCCGAATACCCCGGTAAGCTTGGGAAGGAACAATCCGGCATAAGTGTTTATCAGTCCGTAGTTTACCATCATGGTATACTGAGGTATCATTATTATTTGGCCTGGAACCATCATAGTTGCAAGAAAAAGCATAAACCAAAAATCTTTAAACGGAAATTTAAGCCTGGCAAAGGCATATCCGCCCAAGGTGTCTATAAGCACATGTCCCAGCGTTATAAGCCCTGCATATATGAAAGTATTTATTATCCATCTTGCGAAAAGCGGTGCAACCTGAAAGATCTTAATATAATTTTCAAAGGTCATCGGAGCTCCGAATACTTCTCCTTTGAAAAAATTTATCTTTGGAGGCCATTGCATTATGTCTATACCTTTTTGTTCGTTGGTGGTGCTGTCATAATAGTTAAGAGGGGTTATTGATACCATAAGCGCCCAGAAAAAAGGGAACAGTGAAATTATTACATATGCTATCAGAACCGTGTATGAGATTATCCTTGATTTTTTGACGTTCATAATATCAACTCCTAGTACTCATCTTTGATATACTTTCTCTGTACCGCCGTTATAGCAAGTATTATCAGAAAAAGAACGAGGGCAACAGCGCTTGCATACCCCATCTTTCCGTATTCAAAAGCGTTTTTGTAGATAAAAAAAGAAATAGTTATGTTCCTTATGTTTTTTATAAGGAAGTATATCTGGTCAAAAACCTGCATACAGCCTATAGTTCCTGTTATAGCAACAAAAAGTATCTGCGGTCGCAGCAAAGGCATGGTTATCTTCCAAAAGGTTGTTAATCCTGATGCACCATCTATTTCTGCAGCTTCATAGATCGAATCCGGAATATCCTGAAGTCCTGCAAGAAACGTGACCATAAAGTATCCTGCCGTTGTCCATATATTCATGAGCATTATGGCAGGCAGAGCCGTATTAGGTTCATTCAGCCAGTCGATGGAAGTTCCGAACAACCTGTTTATAACCCCGGGCTTGGAGTATATCATCCAAAAAATCATAGAAATTGCGGCTGAAGAAGTAATGGACGGTATAAAAAACACAGCCTTATAAAACTTTACCCCTTTTATTTTCGAGTTTGCTGCCACAGCAAGAATTACTGCCAGCAAAGTCTGGATTGGTACTACTATTAGGGAGAAGAAAAAAGCATTTCCAAGCGATATCCAGAAGTACTGGTCTTTTAAAAGCTCCACGAAGTTGTCAAACCAAAGAAATTTTGGTTTGTACTTGCGGAACTGATCACCGTACTTGGTCATATATGTTCCCATGAAATCTTTTATGGCAATCTCTTTATCGAGTTTTCCGTCGGAAAAATCCTTTAAAAGCCTAACACTGTCAAAGTACTTCTGCACCAAAACAGATTTTTCCTCATCAAGTTTCAGCCCCACATCAAGTTCGATGAAATTCATGAGATCAAAGTCGATGGAACTCTCTTTTTCGGTAAGCTCAGACGGAAGAAAGCCTGTGTTTATTTCCAGAGCCTCCTGCGGATTGAACTTTATATCAAACTTTTTAATTTCAAGCGGGTTGAAATCGGTAAAGCTGTATATGAATGCCGAAAGTATAGGATAAAGTGTAAATATACATATGGAGATTATAATAGGTGCGGCAAAAAGATAACCTACCATAGCCTCCTGAACAACTCTTTTTTTCATAGGATGATCACCTCAAGAACATTTTTAAAACAAAATGGTGGAAAAGTCCACCATTTTGTTTTATATCTTATTTTATCCAGGAGTCATAATTTTCGTTTATCTGTTTTAAAGCTTCATCCAATGTTATCTTATTATAGAATAAATCCTTTATTCTCGAATTTATCTGATCGTTTGCTTTGGAGAACAAACCTGTAGGAGTCGGTATCTTCCAAGGAGTTGCGTAATCTGCCCCCTTGTAAAAAACCTGCTTTATTGGGTCTGTATCCTTAGCTGCTACATTTTTGTTTGAGCCGAGGACTCCAGCCTTTTCGACAAATATCTGCTGTCCTTCTGTAACCAAAAATTTCATTGCCTCCCATGCCGCATCTTTATTTGAGGACTGTCTGTTTATTGCCCAGCATACAGTATAGACCATAGTGGATCTTTTTACATTTTTTGGCATTTCTACGATACCCATTTTATTATAAACATTTGGGTATGAGCCCTTAAGAAATCCAAGACACCATGGACCTGACATCATAACAGCTGCGTTTTCTTTACCGAAAGCTTCTCCTTCCCATCCTGCTCCTGCTGCTGAAGCTTCATATCCGACTTTATATTTGGTTACAAGATCAATGTAAAACTGAAAACCTTTTTTTGAGTTAGGCTGAGAGAGTGAGACTTTCATATTGCTGTCAACAACACTTCCGCCGAAAGAGTTGATAAAAGGTATCATACGTGTAAGTTCCGGATTTACAATTATAGGATACTCCACACCTTTTTTCTTTAATTCCTGAAGTTTTATAAGTAAACTGTCCCATGTCTCATCATTGGTAGGATAAGCAACTCCACATTTGTCAAATATAGATTTATTGAAATAAAGTGCAAGTGTTGAAAAATCTTTTGCTATTCCGTAGGTTCTATTCTTATACTGAAAGGCCTCTACCAATGAATTATAGTAATCTGAAAGTTTGAATCCATCTTTTTTATGTATGTATCAAGAGAGAGCATTGAGTTGTTTGTAGCCAGTTCTTCAAAAACGAATACATCCACGTAAAATATATCAGGACCTGTTCCGCCGGACAACCTTGTTTTTAAAGTACTGAAATAATCTCCGGGTATAGGTTCCCATATAAGCTGAATATCGCTGTGCTTTGCATTAAAAGCTTCAACTCCGGCTGTTATTGCCGCTTCTTCATCAGGATTTCCCGGCCATCCTGACATTGTAAGTTTTACAGGAGAACTGAAAGCCAAAGAAACGATAAAAATAATGCTTAGTACCAGAATTACCCTTCTCATATATAACCCCTCCTAATAAATATGAATCACTTTTGCGATTTTCTGAAATTTTTTGTAGAACTTCTTTCTATACATTCCACCGGTAGTATCTGAGATGAAGCTTCCTTTCCCAAGATAATATCGTTGAGTTTGCTTGCACAGAGATAGCCTACATTTCTTATGTCCTGGCGTATTGATGTAAGTCCAAGGATCTTTGATTCGCTCAGATCATCAAAACCAATTATGGGTAAAGAAATCTTTTTCTCTTTCATGAACTCCATTACTCCGTAGGCCATAAAATCAGATGCACAGAATATACCGTCATATCCTATCAGCTGAGTAGCCTTAGCGATCCTATAGCCAGATTCCTTTTCAAAATCTCCGTACTGAATATCTGCGGAAATACCGAGTTCACCGCAAGCTTTTTTAACTCCATCAAGTCTTTGAGACGAGACACATGGACCTTTAGTACCGCTTATATATAAAATATTTCTGCATCCGATGCTGTATAAACTTTTAATTCCCAGGTAACCGCCGTTTGTATTATCAGTATCTATAAAAATGAAATCGTTTTTAGAGTTTTGACCGACAACAACAAAAGGAATATTTATAGATTTAAGATACTTTACCCTTTCATCATCATCTTCAAGATCAAGGAGAATAAAGCCATCGACAAGAGAGCTGGAAATAAGCTTTTTATAAGCCTTAAGCTTGTCCTCCTTATAACTTGCTTCAACTATTGTTCTTTTACCGTGATGGAGCATATAATTCAAAACACCCATCAAAAAAGCCGTAGAATACGAATCGTTGAGATCAGAATCCGATTTAAGGAAGATTACACCAAATATGTCTGTTTTTCCTCCTCTGAGTGATTTAGCAATAAAGTCCGGTTCATAGTTATGTTCGGAAATTACTTTTCTGACCTTTTCCTTGGTTTCTTCCGTGACATCATTGGAATCATTTATAACGCGTGATACCGTAGCAACAGATACGCCGGCAAGCTTTGCTATTTCCTTGATGTTCATTTTTCACCCCTTGTAATCGATTACATTAAAATTGTATCACTTTTTTGTGACCTTGAACAACTTCAATCAGGTACTCTTAACTTTGAATAACTGACGTTAAAGCAAAAAAACATAAGTATCTCTATGATTTGATGGCTTATACTAAGATTTTGACCAAGAACAAAAAATATTGCTTTTGAAAGACAAGATAATTATATTATACTTCGTCCTGATTTGTCGACTCTGCTTTTATGGTAACTCTCCACTACATAGCACTTGCAACCATAACAAAAAAAGAGGTTTATGATTGGATAAAAGAGTAGTGAAAAGGCGGACAGTAGTTGTCCGCCTTTAATTTCAGTACTGATTTTATAGTTCATTGGGAATAAGTATCATTTAATCTTCAATGGCTCGTTCCTGTGAAGAAGTACCCGAAATAGGTTCACTTTATTTTTTTCTATCTCAAGACCGTATGTCGTATGGTTGGAATAACCTGCCTTACATACAAAAATATCTATAGGCTCATATTTTTTACTGACAGGAATATCTATTTCATACACACCTGTTTCACACAGTTCTGATGAGTATTTTTTATTTTGCATATATATGGTAATTTCAGCTCCGCTTATTTTCTGACTGCAGTTTGTTTCCATGATATATATTACTAAAAAGGCATTTTCAGGAGCTTTTATACATGAGGTTAGTAAAAAAAACATACATACAGTACATAATATAAGAAGTTTTTTCATCTTACTTCTTTTCTATGTATATCATAAGATTTCCTCCAACATCTCCTGTTATAAAATACTTTCCTGCTTTAAACGGTGCTCCTCCCATCCGTCCGTACTCCGTTCCGTTAAAGTTTGAGTATGTATATGTCCATATCTCTTTTCCTGTGTCTGCCGAAAAACATTTGAAGCTGTTTGTTGCTCCGTGTATGTATACTCTGTTACCTTTCATATAGCAATCTTCTATTGTCGGTTCGGGATTCTTAGTATGCCACAGTATCTTTCCGTCAGAAGGGTCTATACAGACCACTCCGCCATCAACAAATGATGATATAAGTGTGTTTTTATATACCCATATCCTTGCACCAAATCCAAATCCTCTTTCCGGATATTCTGCAGACCATACTACTCTTCCGTCTGTCCTTCTCAGTCTTACAAACTCTCCGTGCCATGTACCGACATATACACTGTCTCCGTATACTGCAGGAACTGTTACAATATCTACTATTACAGGTTCTTCCCATAAAATATTTCTTTCCCATACTGTCTCTCCGCTTTCTATGTCAAGAGCATAAACTTTGGGAGCTACTCCTATATGGTCATTCCCAAATGTTCCTACATATACCAGGCTGTACTTTTCGTCTATCAACGATTTGGTTACTCCAACCGGCTGAACATTTTTATTTATCCATACTACCTTTCCTGTCTGTGCGTCAAGTTTAACCAGCATACCTTTTTTCCCGTCTCTTTTATCGTAATCCGGAATGTATATAAAACCATTATGAACCGTTATGCCTGACTTAAACTTTTCATCTGTAACTGCATACTCCCATACCGTCTCTCCGGTAAGCTTATCCAGAGCACAGATGGCACATACAGGATCTTTTTTATCTTTTTTTCTCACATCGTCACGTATTACGTAAACCATATTTTTATAAAGCTCTATGTCCAGATTTATAAGTGTCAATCCGGAAGTATTTATATACCTTATCCACACAGTCTTCTTTTTTGCAAGGTCAAAGCATCCTACTCTTTCACCTGAAAATCTTACATAAAGATAGCCGGTTGTTTCATCGTATGTAAAGTACGTTCCCTGATCAGGAAACTTATACTCTTTTCCGGGAAAGTACAGATGCCAGTATAACTCCAATGCAGGTTCTTCAAATATACTTATACACGAGGTTAGTAAAAAAAACATACATACAGTACATAATATAAGAAGTTTTTTCATCTTCTATCCCCTCCTTATATTTTGTTTCATATTGCAGTGTAGTACGCATCTGTTAATAACTCCATATCATTTCTATAAGAAGTTTTTTTACAAAAAACAATTTATAAATTAAAAAATTTACATTATTATCTCATATAATTTTATTATACATCATTTTTTATATGTTTATATTTTTTATGGTCTGTTTTATCTGGTAATAGGGGGAACAGGAGCCCTCCTGACCTTCTCCCCAAGGATTGAACCATCAGAAAAGCTGGAAATCTAAATATGGCGGTATTGTAGCTGATCTGGAAATGTCAAGAAAAGTATAGTCGAAAAATACCCAAAATATAAAATAATTTAGTAATGATTTCTAAGGGTGTAGATACTTTTGCTCATAGTCTGCTTGTTAAGCTACAGATTCACAGGTAAGCTTACGATATGCTATAGGTGTCATCCCATCAGGATTAAAGCTTGTAATTCTCTGTGTATTGTAATAGCAGAAGATATATCTGAATATTATTCTTTTTACTTGTCTTCAATATGTAATCGTATCTCATCATCTGTAAGTATAGGCTTTAATAATTCCTTTTTTATGGTTCCTTCTCCAGCATGATATTGTATAATACTGGATACCTAGCTGTTCAGATGCTTTTTTTACTCCTATTTCATCTGATAGTTTCAATGCTTCTTCTTTGAATTCTTTACTGTACTTTCTCATTTTTAAACACCTCTTCTTTTGATTTTATTCTATCAATTTTTGGGGTGTTTGACGACTCTACTTTTATAGTAACGCTCCAACACTAAAGGACGGTAGACAAAAAAGATATTTTTTTATAAATATTTAGAATTTAAAACAATTTTAAAAAAATGATATAATAAATATGAGAAATATGATTAATAAAAAATGAAAAACAAATATTTATGATCTCAATTCAAAAAAATTTTTTGGAGGTAACCATGAATAGAAGAAAAACAGGTTATTTCTTATCTCATAATCTATATATAAAGCTGATTTTTTTGTTGAAGCTGGTACTAAGCCTATTAGTAAGTATTTTGGTCGTTGCCGGTATAACGTATAAAAAAGTATTTATTGATGCTGTGATAAACTCTGGCTCAGAAAGAAATATGGAATTAATCTTTTTTTATCTGTTTCTAATAGCGCTGGTTTATTTAATTCCCGGTATGGTTAATTTTATCAGCTTTTGGATGGATAAGATCATGAAAAAACTTTTGTCTTGTGAGTTGAGTAAATGTATTTTAGATAAGACCATAAAAATAAAGTATCCTGTTCTTGAAGATCAAAAGACACAGGACTTAATCTCAAGGCTGGACGGTTCCCACGAAAAGATAATCAGCACTATGAATATTATTACATCTCTTGTTTTCAGCGCTGTTCAGTTTTTTGGAGTCATTTACATGCTTAAGCAAGTTAATCTGTTTATTATGCTGAGTATAGTTGTTTTCATATTTTTAGGTGTTTTTCTGAATATAAAGTCGGGCAAAGCACTTTACGGATTTTGGCAGAAGTATATAAAAAATGCACGCAGATATAATTATCTTTCGGAAATACTTACAGAAAGGTCTTACGTTCTGGATAAAAGTATTTTTGGCTATACAGAGTATATAAACGGTGAGTATAACAAAGAGTTTTACAAGGCTCAGAAGGAGAATAAAAAAGCCGGGCTTAAAAGATTTAAAATGCAGTCTTTATTTGAAACAACTGGAATAATTTATATGGTGGGATGTTTTATTCTTTTGGCTTTTCCGCTTATTGGGAATACAATTTCACTTGGCTATTATGTTGCTGTTACGCAGGCTCTCGGAACGGTTTTTGCCTCTGTTAATTCAGGATTCGAGAAAATTCCAGAATTAACAGGATATAGAAAATTCCGCAGGGACTTTATAGAGTTTATGGAACTTGCTGAATATGAAGAAAATGAAGGTAAAGAGATAAGTGAAGTAGAGATGGTTGAGTTTAAAAACGTCAGTTTCCATTATCCAGGGAGTAAAGAGCTTATATTGGACAGCTGCAGCTTTAAAATTGAAAAAGGCAGGCATTATGCTGTAGTAGGTGAAAACGGAGCAGGCAAGTCCACTATAATAAAGCTTCTGTTGGGTCTATATGAACCGGTCGAAGGCCAGATACTTATAAACGGTGTTCCTATTAAAAGTATTTCAAGCAAAGAGCTATCGAAAAACATTTCTGTGTTGTTTCAGGACTTTGGAAGATTTCCGCTGACCGTTAAAGAAAATATTCTTATAGGAAACTTATCAAAAAAGTCTGATGATAATCATATAAGTCAGCTTTTAAACGAAGTAAACGGTGAGGATATACCGTCAAAGCTTTCGGGAGGCATCAACACAACACTTTCAAAAAAATTTTCTGGAGGGTCTGATCTTTCGGGTGGAGAGTGGCAGAAAGTTGCCATAGGAAGGCTGCTTTTCGCAGATAAAACGTTAAAAATATTTGATGAACCCACAGCTAGTCTTGATCCTATAGCGGAATCGGAAATATATGAGATGTATAACAGAAAGTTAAAAGGAAAAACAGTCATATTCATTACGCACAGACTCGGCTCAACCAAATCTTCGGATGAGATTCTCCTGGTTAAAAACGGCAAAATCTTTGAAAAAGGTTCCCATGAGAGTCTTATGAAATTAAACAGAGAGTATTATAAACTATATGACAGTCAAAGGAGTTTATATGAAAAACAGAAAATATAATCATGAAATAATTAAAAAGTCATTCAATATCGGTTTTCAGATCATGAAAAAAGAGTTTGTTTTAATGCTTGCTGTAAGTATTGCATATTATTCTCTTCCTCTTTTAGGTATAATGCTGAATGTAAAAATTTTTAATATGGTTCAGGTACTTCCCGGAAATACCCAAAAGATCCCGGAATTTGTTGTTTTGCTTATATGGTACGGGGTATACTTGCTGTTTACTAAGTTCCACCTTATTTACTACACAAGATACTTTCTACAGTACGGGCCGTTGCTGAAATTTGAAAGACTTGCACGGTTGATGCTTCATAACAAATGTGATGAGATAAACGCCGTAAATTACGAAAATCCTGAATTATATAATTACATAATTCAGGCAAGAACGGCAAGCACTAATGTATACAGAATTATAGAGATAAACATCTATCTTGTGGGCATTTTGTTCGGAAGCATCGGAGTACTTATTTATATGAAAGATTTTAATCCGGCCTTAATTATTTTTGTTATTATAAGCAACATCGCGGTACTTTTAGAAAAAATTTACTCAGCAAGACAGTACGGTAAGACCAGAGAAAAGACAATGCCTTTACAGCTTGAAGAAATGGCATATAAGGAAAGTCTTACCTCCCTGAATTTTAATAAAGAAGTCAGAATACTCTCTATTGAAGCTTTTCTCAAAAACAAATGGCTGGGACCTTTTGAAAAAAGAGTAGCAGCAGAATGGGGTGCAGATAAAAAAGTTATTTCAGTCAATGCCATTGCCGAGCTTTTGAAATTTGTGGGAAGCTTCGGTGCGTATGCGTATTCGGCATACTTGTTGATAACAGGCAAAATAAGACTTGGAGAGTTCACAGCAAGCCTGTTTGCATTTACCAGTCTTTCAGAGTACACACAAGAAATTTTTGAGCTGTATGGCTATCTGGATCAGTTTACAACGTATGTAAAGCCATTTTTTAGGTTCATGGAGATATTTCCAGATAAAAGAAACGAAAGATGTGACTGTGGGTTCACAAGTCTCAGACTGGAGAATGTTTCTTTTAAGTATCCGGGCTCAGAGAAAAATGCATTGGAAGATATAACTCTGGAAGTAAAAAAAGGAGAAAAAACAGCTATAGTAGGAAAAAACGGAGCCGGCAAAAGTACGCTTGTAAACATGATACTAGGACTTTATGACCCTATAAAGGGAAGAGTTCTTTACAACGGCAAAGAGGCCAAAGCCATAGAAAAAAAAGATCTTTTTGCAGGAAAGAGTGCTGTTTTTCAAAACGTAAACAAATATAAAATGACAGTTGCAGAGAATGTACAGCTTGGAAACCCTCAAAAAAAAGATCTCCAAGAGCAGATGAAAGCATTAAAAGAATCCGGATTTCCCTTAAACCGATATTCTATGGACGAAAAACTGGGAAAAGAGTTTGGGGGAATAGATATTTCAGGTGGAGAATGGCAGAGGTTGTCTATGGCCAGAGGAATATATAAAAACGGCAGTTTTGTTGTGCTGGATGAACCGACAAGTGCAATTGATCCTTTGCAGGAAGCAGAACTGTACAAAAAATTTGTACAGCTTTTCAATGATAAGACGGTTTTTTTGGTGACACACAGACTTGGAGCTGTAAGTATAGCAGATAAAATAATCGTGTTGGACGACGGAAAGATAAAAGAACATGGAACACATGAAGAACTGATTCGGAAAAACGGGTACTATAAAAAACTGTGGGATTCGCAGGTGAAATGGTATCAGTAGCTTATAATAACAAAATCATGTTTGCAGAGATGGGAACAAAAAAAGTTATCGTTGATATTGATACTTTAATTTGTGCATTTAATAGGGCAGGAAGTTGGTTAATATCTATGGAGGCAAATTGTGACTGACGATATTATCAGTGCTACTAATTTAAGCAAAACTTACAAGGTCTATCTTAATAAAAAGGGCATTATAGGAAATATAAAAAATATATTTATTCGTCGTGAAAAAATTAATATTGCAGCAGTAGACAATATAAGTTTTATTATAAAAAGCAATTCGGTTACAGGTTTACTAGGACCTAATGGGGCTGGTAAAACTACAATAATAAAAATGCTTACTGGTATATTGTCCCCTACAGACGGAACCATAAAATCCATGGGATTGAATCCATTTTCTGATAGAAAAAAATATGTTAAAAATATTGGAGTATGTTTAGGTCAAAAACCTCAGTTATGGTGGGACTTACCTGTTATAGAATCCTATAAAATGTTATCGAAAATATATAGTTTAGAGGAGGATAGTTTTAATAAGTATTTAAATTATTTAATCAAAAAATGGAATTTAGAAGATTTATTATTTAAACCGGTAAGAAAATTAAGTTTAGGGCAATTATCAAGATGTAATCTGATTGCTTCAATACTTCATAAGCCAAAACTTCTTTTTCTAGACGAGCCAACTTTAGGTTTAGATATATATTATAAAAATATTTTTTTGGAAATGATAAAAGAAATAAAAAAAGATTTAAATACTACAATAATACTTACTTCTCATAATTTATATGAAATTGAAGAATTATGCAATAATATTATTCTAATTGATAAGGGAAAAATTATTTTTAGTGATACTCTCCAAACTTTAAAGAATATGTATGAAAAAGAAAACGAAATAATCTTAATTTTATCAAAACCCGCCAATGATTTTGATGGAAATCAATTAAAAGAAAAATATAATCTGTTTAACATAGAAAAATTAGATAATAATTCAAAAATAAAGATATCTTTTGACAAAAAGAAAATTAATTTAGAAAACTTAATTTCTGATCTTTTAGTCCTTTTTAAAAACAATATAAAAGATATTGTCTTTTCAAATTCTTCTTTAGAAAAAATTATTCAGAATATTTTGATTAAAGATCATTCCAATAACATAGATAGGTGATTAAATTGCTGAAAAATAAGTTGGAAAAGTATTTTTCTATTATAAAGATTAATTTTTCAAAAGTATTGGTTTATAAGTACTCATTTCTCATAGAAATTATTTCTTTATTGTTTCAATTTACAGCTTCGGTATATATTTGGAAATATATTTTGGAAAATAGCCCGCAAATAAAAAATTATTCTGTTATTTCACTAACTAGTTATTTGCTATTTTCTACAATAATCAAAGCTATAACTCAAAATACTACAAGTATAGATATTGAAAAAGATATAAGAACTGGGAATATATATAACTTTTTAATTTTACCAATAGATTATATTTTTCTTTATTTATTTAGAGATATTGGCTCATCTCTTGGAAGAATACTTTTAAATTCATGGTTAATAGGTATTTATGGGTTGTTGTTTTTTAACGTTAATATATATTATGGCATAGTAAATTATTTATTATTTTTTATAAGTATCGTTTTTTCCATATTAATATATTCGGAAATTTCCATATTAATAGGTTTGATTAGTTTTTGGACAGTATCTCAGAACGGGCTAAGATACGCAAATAGCGTTATTAGTGCATTTTTTTCTGGCAGTTTAATACCCCTAGATTTTTATCCTGACTTATTAAAAAAAATATCTTTGTTTTTACCGTATAGATCAATTATATACGTACCAATAACAATATTACAGACAAATACTATATATTCAAACTTGTTCCAATTGCTAATACAGTTTTTATGGGTTTCTGTTCTGTTTTTTATAAACAACAAATTAAAAATAAAAGCTTTTAACTCTTTGGAGATTGTAGGGGGATAATATGATAAAAAAAGCATTAAAATATATAAGTTTATATTTTAAGTTCAATCTTTTGTATATAAAAACTCAATTGATGTATCCAAAAGATTTTATAATCTGGTTTATTTTTGGTTCTTTCTCAACTATAATAAATATTTTTTTTATGAAGGTTATATACTATAATACACCTCTATTAGGAAATTGGGATTATTATCAGACCCTTATGATTTTAGGATATTCAAGCACTTCAATAGGATTATTCAATATATTTTTTATAAATATTTTTAGTTTAGGGAGTTCTTATATAATAGAAGGAAAATTAGATAAATTTTTAATCAGACCTATTAATGTATTATTCCAATTATTAGTTGAAAGGATTGATCTAGATAATATATCTGAATTAATAATAGGTGTTTTCTTAATAGTATATAGTGCATTAAAAATAGGATACGAGATAAATGTATTTTTAATACTATTTAGTATTGTTTTTATAATTTTTTCTGTTTTTACATTACTAGGTCTATTTTTAATTTTTGCTTCGACAAACTTCTGGCTTCAGGAAAAAATTAATTTTATACCTATACTATATTCTTTATTTAATTTTTCAAGATTTCCAATTACTATTTTTAATAAAAAAATCAAATTAATTTTGACTTTTATAATGCCTTATTTTTATCTAGGGTATTATCCGGTTAATTTTTTGCTTAAGATAGATACAAAATATGTTTATACAATTTTCTATCAGCCAATTCTTTGCTTAATATTTTTAACTATTGGAGGCATAGTATGGAAAATAGGACTATCAAAATACGAAAGCACAAGCATTTAATAAAATTAGTAAAGCCAGTTATAATAACAGACAGTACTGATTTAAGAATAATTTGGAAATGTTTTGGAATTATTTTCCCAAAATAAAAAGTAATATAAAAATTCTATCTATGGATTATAAAGTCACACTTTCGCAGGTTAGTTCAGATAACATGATTATTATTATTATACTTCGCGAAAAAAATGGCCTTTGGTAAATCCTTCCTTCTGCATTTTTTCTGAAAAATCCGAAAAATCCTTTCCGGAGACTGCATTTTTGAAGGCCTTTATAATTTCAGTGCTCTGCGAATAATTTTCTTTGGTCAGAAAGATCCTTAAATATTTAGGTTTCAACTCACTGATAAACTGTATTGCACAAAGTGCTACTGAGTTAAGCACAGTCATTCTGCAGGCGGAATCGGTGATTATAGGAAATACAGTATTTATTCTGTCTTTTAAAGAATAATCAGCGCTTTTACACAGTCCACATTTACGTGTGGACATATTTTTTACTCTGTTTATAACACAATGTTTGGATATCATGAGTGGAATCCTGCCGTAAACGATTACTTCAAGACCGTTGAAGTGCTTTGCCGTTTTATTTATCTGCTTTATATCCATTTCCGGGGAGAGAGTAATCATACTTGCGCCGTTTTCCCTGAGAAAGGAGATTCCTGCGGTGTTAAAAACATTCATTGAAAAGTCACAGCTTATTTTTTTATCATCAAAAGCTGCAATATGTCCTATATTACCAATTAGCAGTTCCTTTGAATCAATAGTTTCTTTTATCTTTTGGATTTCTTCATCCTGTGTGATTCTTCCCAGTGCAGGTATCAACTGTATCCCTTTTTTCAAAGCCTGGGAAAGATATTTTTTATAAATATTAAGGTCATATGAATAAATTCTAGTTATGCCTTCATCAATTGCTGCCTTCATCTGTTCTTCATTGTATGCTGAAACAGTAAGCAAAGGCAGACTGTCATCGTATATAAAATCCATATTCAGAGTATCGGAGTTTAGGGTCTTCAGTTCCTCTCTACGGTTGAAGTTTTTCCGAAGCTCGGTTATCTTTTCAAGTGCAGTTCTTCTGATTTCATTTATGGAAGATATAGGCACCGATATCTCGTTATCACAGTCCAGGTAAATATTTTTGAAAACATAAGGAGTATTACCACATTTATTAAGCTGCTGAAGGATACGTTCTTTTGAAGTTGGTGTTTTGACAGCCTTTTGAACAGTTTCCTGTGAGTCACAGAAAATGTTGTTTCCAAAATCATCTTCAACAATAAAAAATATTTTATCATTTATCTTGGCTTTGAAAAATCCTTTAAGCTCTATTTTCCTCAAATCCTGCTGAAATGAGGAGGAAGCATTTTTTAACAGCAGACTGTCCGATGTCTTGTAAAGATGGTCTTCTGTTTTTGGGTTTCCGTCAAAGTTTATCCAGACCGTGTCTCCTTTTTCAGCTGAGTTGATTTTACAGTTGTTTGAAAGTATTTCTCTAACAGTCCAGCCATTATTTTCTTTTCCGGCATTTCTTATGCCATCGCCCACAGATAATGTATCCTCAAGCTTAATTTGGATTTTTTCAGAGACACAAAGAATCTTTCCTATATAAATCCCTCTATTGTCAGGTCTTTCGGGAGCAACAACAGAGTTAAGAGGATTTTTAAGATATGCAGTTGTAAACTGGCGGTTGAAAA
>Ga0209201_1001665_pt1 | contig 24551 bp, 24 predicted proteins | sample AD_UKC055_MetaG_FD_184411 | JGI IMG/M metagenome (GOLD analysis project Ga0209201, IMG submission 184411) | Active sludge microbial communities of municipal wastewater-treating anaerobic digesters from USA - AD_UKC055_MetaG (SPAdes) (version 2) | ecosystem: Engineered > Bioreactor > Anaerobic >...
CATCGACATTTTCTCAATTTGCGAGCACTGCGGGAAAATCATCATAGTGACCAGGAACGGGAAAAGGTTTCATTCAGGATGCGCATCCAAAGCAAAACAGAAGGAATTATGGACAAAGGATCCGGAAGTTTGTAGGAAAAAAGAACGGGATCGCTATCATCAAAGGGTGAAAGGAAGATGACATGGTCTTTGTCTTGATGTTCAGATATGCCGCTACTTCTGAAATCGTTAAAAGTTTTTTCTCCTGTTGTTCCTGCATTGTCGTTACCCTTTCCGGAATCGGAAGGTAACATCATCGATGACCCCCGGCAACCGAGCCGAAAGTCATAATAAATTTAATTAATTCAGTATCCTGATTCCTCTTTTTATGGTTGTTGAAATGAAGCCGTTACTGACCCCCTGCACAACATCTAACCGACTCATCCACGGCTTTGAATCATTTAAATGGCATGGTTTTTCAGAGTGAAGTATAAAAACTGGGCTAAGGCCAAGAAGGATTATCCAGCAATTTTTAAAGATTCAGGTTTGATTGCGGATAAGCGGAATGATTATTTAATTTTTATATGTTGTTAGCGTCTTGGTGGAATATGGATTATTATCTTAATTATGGCAATAATATCAATGAAGAATCTAATAATAAGTGCATCGCTGAAAATCTCCCATGGATGCACAAACCGTATCAGATCAAATTGAAAAGGTTTCGAATGCCCGGACTCCGTATTTGGATGGCAAAATTTTTTCAATGACCTTGATTCTTGCATATCGGTTGGGTCTTAAGAGGCAGGAAATCATTGATTTAAATATTGGAGACATCATGAAAGGCAGGGGAACAATTCTAAAGACCATAACAATCAACGATGCAAAAATTGACCTGTCGGATGACCTGCAATCAATAATACATAACCATATAAAATACTTGAGAATAATGGAATATAACCTTAAGAAAGAGGCTCCTTTGATTCCCATGAGGAGTAAAAAACGCTATCATTCTAGGCAGATGGGTTACGATTCTCGTAAAATTTACGCTGAATGTAGTGTTACGCCGCAGATGGAAAAGTTTCGCCAGGCCGGCATATGCCATTATTATGAAAAACTGATCAAAGAAGGTGATTCACCCTCAAAAGCTTTAGAGCGTGCAAGCCATTTTGCACGTCGCACGCAGCGACAAACTTTGGGCATCATTACCGGCACAATGTATAAGGAGAATAAATTACAAAGACACAGACCTACAGATGCTTGGTGAGGGAGCAGGCAGCTCTGTTGTCTGCCTGACAACGACATGAATTCATTTTAAATTTTGATTTCAATCATATAAAGTCTATAATATTAATATTACTAATATATAATTATTTCTTTTCCATATTCCGTTTTGCCTCCAACAAATTAATAAAAAATTTATTTTGGAGAAAATTTTGATGGAAAAAACTAACTCTTTGTCAACCAAAACGGATTCTTTAATTTTATCAACTACTTATGAAGCGCCGGCCTTCGTTGTCCCCGGTCTTATCCCAGTCGGCCTGACCATTTTGGCCGGAAAGCCAAAATCAGGCAAATCTTTGATGGCGATGGATTTGGCGAACTCTTGTGCAAATGGCGGCACGTTCCTAGGCCGTTTTGACCTTCCGGAAGCTGATGTTCTTTATTTTGCCCTTGAAGACACGGAGATTCGGATTCAAACCCGTTTAAATCGGCTAGCCGAAGATGTTGCCGGAACGGGCAGGTTGCATTTTGCAACAGCGTGCTGCCGAATGGACGAGGGGTTTTTCGGCGACTTGGAAAGTTGGTTGAGGCAAAAGCCGGCGGTTAAGCTTGTCGTCGTTGACACATTCAACCGAATCCGAAGCACAAAACGGCGAGGAACAACGCCCTACGAGAAAGACTATAATGAAATCAATGAGTTAAAGAAGTTTGCCGACGATCACAAAATCGCAATTCTGGTTGTTCATCATCTGCGTAAATCAGAGGCCAAAGATGTAACCGATATGATCTCCGGTTCCATCGGTGTAACCGCCGCCGCCGATTCCATTCTCATTCTTCAAAAAGATCGGGGATCGAATCAGGCGACATTTATTGCAACCGGACGGGACATCGCCGATTTCGAAATTGGCCTTGCCCTCAATCAGGCAAACCTATCGTGGGAAGTGGCTGTTCCCTCTGAGCAGTTGACTGTCACCTTGCGCAATAATCTGATCTGATATTTTCACAATCGTTTGATGTATTGCAAAAAGAATACACAATGTAGAACACCGACAGTTCAGAGGCTATATTTGCAGACCCTGCCATATGTTCCGACCGATTTTATTCAAACTGTCGCCTGAGCCTTTTTGCTTTTGGGGCGCTATAGCCGATATCCGCTCTTGTCACGCCATAAATCCAGATGGGATAAGTGTAATCAAACTCAGCAATAATGATTCCACCCTGGTAATCCGTGATCATGCGGATATTGCGAGGCGTTCGGTCGTTGTTGAACCATGTCGTGTTGTTTTTGTTGATCTCGACATCGAGCGTTTCCAGTCGGCCTTTCTGAGGGTTATAGAGAGTCATTTCCATTTTATTTTTATTTATTTATGATATTTTTGGTAAGCATTTTTGTGGTCAGACCGCCGGATTTCCGGGATTGGTCGATGAAGGGACCGGCGGCCTGACTTGAGATTGCGTTTCCCTGAGCGTGTTTACATGATCTCAGAGGCGGCAATCCGGACATGCTCCGGCGAGACAACCTGACATTTTTCCCTGGCGGCGCCTATGAGTGCTCCCTTGGCCAGGAGATTGGCCCGGCGCAGCAGGCCACCGGAGCCCTGGTGAATGGCCAGAATCGCCTCGTCGGGAAACAACTGTTCCTTGACGCCGGCGATTTTCAGGTGATGCTTGATGTAGCCTGCCATGTCTTTGTACTTGAGCCCTTCGAGGTGGCTTTTGCCGAGTATTCGGGACGCCAGCGGCCGGGAAGTATGAAACATCAGATTATCCATCAGATTGTTCTGCCCGGCCAGAATCATGGGCAATAGCGGCCTGGAATCCATATCGAATTGGCTTAAGGTATGCAGCTGGGCAAAGACCTCCAATCTAAGCAGCGAGGCCTCGTCTATGATCAGCACCGGCGTCTGTTTCCGGTTGGCGATTTCCAGAATGGCCGATTTGATGGTCTGCGTCAGCCGGGCCAGAGAGTTGGTCTGGCCGTCCACATCAAAACCGCTGCAAATTTGTTTGAGGATGTCGGCCATGGGGCCGGTGGTGGCTACAACGGAAACGACCTTGTATTGGGATGGATGAAGCTTTCCTGCGGCATGGCGAAGCGCGGTGGATTTGCCGCTGCCCACATCGCCGGTAACCAGAGAGACGCTGCCCAGAGACAGGGCGTAGAGAAACCGTTCCGTGACGGCCTGAAGCCCCGGCAGGGGATACAAATCATTCAATGGAATATCCTGACAGAAAGGCTCCTTCTGGAACCCGAAGAAGGCTTTATAACTCATGGGACACCTCCCCGAAGAGCTTCCCACCCGTATATTTTTCCGCCTCCTGCGGCAACGGCGGGAAAGAGGGGGTAGATGGTGATGCAGGCAATGACGACGATCCGGCTTTCGGCAGAAGATGGACGCGATTGCTCTGTCGGCGAATCCGGCAGTTGATGTTGAGGTCCAGAGGAACCAGCATTCCGTGGGAGGTTCCGTTATACAGGGCTTCCACCCGCAAAGGATCGTCTTCATGATGCAGCAAAGTGATGGTCTTCCCGATCAGGCAAATGGGCGCTTCATAAAGCCTGCCGCCCAGGGAAACCGTCCTGTCCCGATCTACTTTCCGGATGACGTGAATGCGGAAGTAATCATGTAGGTCCTTCGGCGCTTCCCGGATCAAATGGGCGTGTTTGAGATACCGGGCAAGAGGGGTCTGGTGTGTGCTGTTGTGTACAGTGGCATGATATTCCTCATCGATCCATTTTGTCAGCTTGCCGTTTAACTGCTCCAGGGTCATGTCCCCGTCACATGTCGGCAGGAACTGCATGCGCACGGTCCGAAAAAAACGTTCGATTTTTCCGCGCCCCTGGGGCTGGTAAGGCTTGGAATGGATCAGGGCAATGCCCAGCGCTGCCGTGGCATGTCCCAGAAGATGGGAACAGAAAGCCGGTCCGTTGTCCACGTACAACTTACGGGGAAGACCTCTTTTGGCCAGGGCGATCCGTAATGCGCCGACATAGGTGTCCACCCGCTCGTTTTGATAAAACGCCGCATGCGGAATAATCCGGCTCATGTCGTCGATAAAGGCAAACAGATAGGCTTTCCGGATTTTTCCGTCTGCCGTCACCCGTGGTCCGTGCATACAGTCGGACTGCCAGATGTCGTTGGGTAGTTCCGCTTCGAATCGCCGACGGTCTTCTGCGACGTCCTGGCGGTTCATCAATCCCCGCTCTCGAAACAAACGGTAGATGGTGACTGGATGCACCTGGATGCCCGCATGAAGAATCTTGCGCAATTTAGCCTCCCGCAAAATCACCGGCACGGAGGCGCCCCGCAACTGTTTTTTGAGTTCCACAAGCGACATCAATGTTTCTTCATCAAGAGCCCGGCTGCGGCCCCGGTCCCGCCTAACTTCCGGATAGAGGCTCTCCAGCCGTCTGCCGCCCTTCTCGTAGCGTCTCACCCAGGCCAAAATGGTCGAGGTGCTGATAAAGGTTCGTTCGGAGTACGGAATCTCCCAGGCGCAGGCGGACTTCTCCTGCAACAGTCGCCTGCGTTCTCCCCGCACCAGTTTCCGATCGCCAATCAGATCATGGATGACCCCGAAACGAAACTGGGCCACCCGGCTTTTTGCTTCTTCGTCCATGACAATAACCTCCTTTTTGGATTTTGGCCCTCCATAGCAGAGGCACCCAAATCCCGTCGCCGCAAAAAGAAGGTGGGGACCTTCTCACATCAACAGCGGCTCAAATTGTTCTGAGGTCTTGCCGAAAAGAAAATCTTTCAGGTGGGATAAGGCAGGATTAATAACATTGGCCTGCCGGGACGAGCACTTTCGAAGGCAGCGGTACCAGTATTGCTGATTCTGGCGGCCCACACAGGAAAGCCAGCGGCCTTTTTCGATCTTGGAAAACAGGCAAATCCAAACGACTTCCGCCGCAAACCGGATCCCTTTGCAATAACCGTCGGGACGGCAGGTGTGGACAGATAAACAATCAAAGCACTTGAATCGCTTTATCCACAGAGCCGATGAAAATCCTTCAAAATATCGCTCTACAAATCCGTGACCCCACAAACGCTTTCCCGAACAAACAGGACATCGCTCGGGTCTGGGCCACGCAAACGTCTTCGCCTGTGAAAATATCTCATTTACAGAAACACAAAGATGTATTATCAAAAGACAACGTGTGGGAGATGAGGGTCGTTTTATTTATGGAAGGGCTAACTTCCGAGACGACGGCCTTCTCTCTCTCTTTTTATTAGATTATCTCGCTAATCCGCGCCTTCTATACAAAACATTCTGATAAATACACAAGCCTTTCATGCAGATTATTGCGCAGAGTGACAGCCATGCAGAGAAATTGGTCCCAGCAAGAGAAGCTGATCACCTTGTGATTGCCGTTGTATTGATCGACGCATTTTCGGAACTCGTATATGGGGATAAAATCCATTAACTGGGCAAAGATTGTTCTCCCGGAATTCATTTGCGGCCTCCTCATTCAGTGATGAGGAAGACTCGCACATCCGTAGAAAAAATTTCAAATCGATAAATTGCATTTTACGTCAAATTCGACTAAATTTCAGGAAGTTAGGGTGCTACCAAAAATCAACGTTGGGACAGCAGTGATTTTTTGACTATGTTGAAGAACTCCTTTATCATATTGAAAATACCACCAGCCTTGAAAATTACCGTCTTTATTCCGACGCACTGAAAAAAGCCAAAGCATCAATCGGAAATATCCCGGTAAATCATATCACCGCGAAGCACATTGACCGGTGTATTACTGATATGTCCAGGGCAAATCTCAAGGCTCCGACGATCAACAAAAATCTCCGGCACATCAAAGGTGCATTGAATAAGGCCTATGCCTGGGAATACATGGCAAGCCCGATCAGGAATTTTCCGAAGATGTTAAGGGAAGAAAAGACGCTACGGTTTTTAACGGTAGAGCAATTAAGGTCATTAATCGGCGCCATATCAACTGATCAAGAGTTCTCCGACTTCTGTTTGTTTTCTGCATATACCGGATTGCGATCCGGAGAACTGATAAGATTGACATGGTATGATGTCGATCATCCTGAAGGATTCTTGAGAATCTCCCCAAAACAGAAAAATAAGACTGAGACATCCATTCCAATAAACAGAAACGCACGCGCCATTCTGGAACGCCAGGGAAACGATAATAAAACAGGAAAGATATTCCGCTTTCAATCCTTGACGTGGGTATCTCAAAAATGGAAAGCCGTGTGCGTTAAGGCCGGTGTCCCATCGGCCAGATTTCACGACCTGCGGCACACCTTCGCCTCTCACCTGGCAATGTCTGGCGAAAACCTAAAGACTATCCAGGAACTCATGCGGCACGAGTCTATTCAATCAACAATGGTATATGCTAAAGTTTCACCGGAGCATTTAAGAGAGGCGTCGGAGAAGTTGAATTACGGGCCAATGCCAGTAGCTTTGGGCGCTCAAAAACCGGCCAATTCCCGGCCACCAACATGTAAGTAATTGATTTTATAATACAGTAAAAAGTCTTTTAAGTCCCTTGCGTCTACCAGTTCCGCCACCCAGGCCTAATGTTTGAGTTAGCGATTGGTGCGTCTATAGTCTTTTTACACGGACGTGTCAAGGATTTGATAAATTCGGATTCGTTCCAATGCTGAAATATTTATAATCAATTATTTGGAATTCTGGTAAAATGAGGGGACAAAATCAACAGGAGCGCATACCATCATCATGAAAGCCGTTTTTTTATCCGATGTCCATTTGAAGCATAGAACAGACGAACGATATGTCAGATTACTCCGGTTTCTGAACCATGTTCTGGCAGGGAATTTAAAGTCGCCCATTCATCATAACTCTCCTGAGGAAAACAGAAGAATTGATGCCCTCTATATTCTGGGAGATTTTTTTGACTTCTGGTTTTGCAATAAAAATTGCATTTATCCGGACTTTCAGATGGTTATTCAAAAGCTTGTAGAATTAAAGAAAACTGGCGTTCACATCCACTGGTGCGAAGGAAACCATGATTTCTTCATGAAAGAATACTTTCAAGAGGAATTGGGCATGGATGTGTCTGAAGAATGGGCCATCATCTGCCTGGATTCTTTAAAAGTTCTGATTTCTCATGGTGATACGGTTGACCGTTCCAACTGGCGATACTTGGCACTTCGCAAGGTTCTCCGCAGCCAACCCTTTTACCGTTTCCAGCGCCTGATTCCCCCTTCGCTACGCTGGACCATGGCCGGTGCATCATCAAACGCAAGCAAGCGGATGAACGACAACAACAATGATTTCCTGGCAGAAAAAATGCATCGTTTTGCCAAAATCAAATTGCAGGACGAGTATGACGCCGTCATCATGGGCCATTGCCATAAGCCGCTTCTGCACCAATTCATAGCGAAAGGCAGACAAAAAACATCGGCGACACTAGGCGACTGGAGGACCTGTTTTTCATTTCTTTATTACGAAAATGAACAATTCTTTTTAATAAAGGATTAGCAAAACCTTCATCGCTGAATACCCGATGATCCTTTTCGAAATCCCCTCTCCGTTTTTCCCTGGTTCCAAAAAGCGGTTTGGAAATTTGAACAAGTTTTCATTGTTTTTCCAAACAAAATGGCATATGCGAAGACGCTATGCAAAAACATGTAGTTTTTTATCATTTCTCGGGGAAAATATTTCCCGTATTCTAAATCAGGGAGGATGATTTGATGCACACATATACACTCGACAAACCGGATAATTTGGTGGAATGGTGGAATGAAAGCGTGGGAAAATTCGCCGACAGAAACGTCATTGGAACAAAAAATAAAAACGGTATTTACGAATGGGCAACGTATAAACAGATGGGCGCCAGAATTGATAATTTGCGAGCCGGCTTGGCCACACTCAACGTCAATCCGGGTGATGTCGTCGGCATCATCGCCAATAACCGCCTGGAATGGCCTGTGGCATCCTTTGCGACATGGGGGTTGAAAGCCCGTTTTGTTCCAATGTATGAAGCAGAACTGACACAAATCTGGAAATACATCATTACCGACAGCCAGGCAAAGGTTCTTTTTGTTTCCAAGCCGGAAATTTATGAAAAGGTAAAAGATTTTCCAAAAGATATCCCAACCTTGAAACATATTTTCGTTATTGATTCAGACGGTCCCAACTCCATGGCCGCCCTGGAAAAAAAGGGGGCCGCCAAACCCATTCGAGCACAGATTCCCAAACCCGACGATATTGCCGAATTGATCTATACTTCGGGAACGACGGGCAACCCGAAAGGCGTTTTGTTAAGCCATGGGAATTTCACCAGCAACGCCCATGCCGGCCTGAAAATGTATCCTGAGCTATATCAAAATGAATGTATAACGCTGACCATTTTGCCCTGGGCACATACTTTTGGACAAACGGCCGAGCTTTTTGGCATGATTCACCTTGGCGGCGCCATGGGGCTTGCGGAAAGCGCAAAAACCATCATCAACGACATTGTCGCAATTCGCCCAACATTTCTTATCGCCGTTCCAACGGTTTTCAACAGAATTTACGACGGCTTGTGGAACAAAATGAATACAGAAGGAGGCTTGGCTAAAACACTGTTTGTCATGGGTGTTGAAGCAGCCAAAAGAAAGCGTGAACTTGAGCAAAAGGGTCAATCCGATTTTCTCACCACGATCAAATTAAAAATCGCGGATAAAATGGTCTTCTCTAAAATCCGGGAACGTATGGGCGGCCGTCTTATCGGTTCCATGACCGGAAGCGCCGCGACCAATCCCGAAATCGCTAGATTCTTTTTCGATATTGGCGTTCCCATCTATGATTGTTACGGTCTGACGGAAACAACACCAGGCGTCACGATGAACGGATCACTGGCTTATCGTCTGGGCAGCGTGGGCAGACCCATCGATAAGGTTAAGGTAGTCATTGATTCATCCGTGGTGGAAGAAGGAGCAAACGACGGCGAAATCATTGTTTATGGGCCCAATGTCATGAAAGGCTACCACAATCGTCCGGAAGATACCAAGGCGGTTATGACTCCTGACGGGGGCTTCCGAACCGGAGATCGCGGACGTCTGGATAAGGACGGCTATCTTTTCATCACCGGGCGTATTAAGGAACAGTATAAGCTGGAAAACGGGAAATTCTGTTTTCCCAACGCTCTGCAGGAAGAAATTTGTCTTATTCCCTGGGTTCAGCAGGCCGTGATTTATGGCGTTAACCGCCCTTTCAACATTTGCATTATTGTTCCCGATTTTGAGGTTTTAGGCAAATACGCCAAAGAAAAAGGCTTGCCGGCCGATCCCAAGGATTTGATTGAACGTCAGGAAGTTGTAGATATGATCAGTCAAGCGGTTACCAAGCAATTGGAAGGAAAATTCGGCGGTTACGAAATTCCGAAGAAATTCATTCTGCTTTCTGAACCATTCAGCCTGGAAAACGGCACTCTGACGCAGACGATGAAACTCAAACGCAAGGTAGTGCTGGATAGGCTCAAAGACCGGATCGAAGCGCTGTATGCCTAGATCATGAATGGCGCCGGAATTAAATATATCGTTTAAATACAAGACCATGAACACCCAAAAGGCAAGTATTCCGTCAACATTCCAACCAGGGGGGGTCCTGAAAAACCGGCATGTTCAGTCAATCTTGGCCAGCGCTCATTTCTTGGCTCCCTCCCGTGCCGCCTTTTTGGATAATTCGCGCCAACAAATCATCGAAACGCCCGGTGGATCAAGACTTCTGGCTTATCTGTCAAGACATCCCCGGGCCCGGGCCTTGATGACGATTATTCACGGATGGGAAGGCTCTTCTTCTTCAGCCTATGTTCTTGCATCCGCTTCCTTTTTTTATGACCGGGGCTTGTCGGTATGCCGTTTGAATTTAAGGGATCACGGCGATTCTCATCATTTGAACGAAGGACTGTTTCATGGCGCCCTGCTTAAGGAGACCTTTGACGCCGTATCAGCCCTGGCGCAAAATTTTCAAGATATGCCTTTTTATTTATTAGGTTTTTCTCTTGGCGGCAATTTTGCATTGAGAATTGCGATTCAGAATTCTCTGACGCCGATCACCAATATGGCGCATGTTTTTGCCGTCAGTCCTCCTTTGGATCCCTATAAAACGACTCAAACCATTGACAGCGCATTGCCAGTTTATCGAAAGTATTTTCTGAAAAAGTGGCGTAGGTCACTTCGTAAAAAGATGCAGCTGTTTCCCCAAAAATACGATTTCACACAAATGCTTCAAGCTGGAACCTGTATCGACCTCACTTCGGATATCATGGAATATATGCCGGAATTCAAATCTTATCACGAATACTTCAAACTCTATACCCTGACCGGACAGTCGTTTTCAAATCTTCGGGTTCCGGTCAATATTTTTATCTCCGAAGATGACCCGGTAATCGCACTCGAAGATTTCCGTTCTCTTCAAGACAACGAGTATCTCACCATTTCCCGACAGCGTTTCGGTGGCCATTGCGGATTCATCCATCTTTTTCCCCACAGCAGATGGTATAATGACATGATTGCGAATCTGTTGAAGTGAGGAATGAAAGGAATGAGCATAAAAAATGATGAACGTAACCTTATTCCAGCAAAAAGAATGGTTTCCGTCTTTGGTTCTGGACAAATTGAACAGCACCTTGGTTGATTTCCAGGAAAAACACAACCAGATCGAACGTTCCAACCAAGATGGAATTCGGCATCTGAAGGCGGGCGTAGTTGTGCTTTTGCATTATCAGAATCATTGCGGATACGCCTTTCAACTGATCAAACGCTCGGCAAATGTCGCTCAGGCAGGCGATATTAGTTGCCCGGGAGGCATGCTGGAGATTTCGACGGATCACATGCTGGAACACATTTTACTGAAAACGGATATGGTGCGCTTTGTAAATGATAAATCATTACGCAGATTTCCCGGAACAGATGAACAAACGGCTTTTCTGATCCGTCTTTTTCTGATGAACGCCCTCAGGGAAGCGTGGGAAGAAATCGGCCTCAGTCCGCTCAATGTTGGATTTCTGGGCGCTCTGCCCTCTTACTCTCTGACGTTGTTTTCGCGCACCATTTTTCCGGTCGTCGCCCTTGTCAAGGAACCTTATACACCTTGCTTAAGCGATGAGGTAGAAAAAATGCTGGATATTCCGATCAGCTCCTTCTTCGAGCCTTCCAATTATGCAATGCTGGAAGTTTGCGTCGATCCCAAAAATTCCGACTCATCCGCTTCTTGGCATACTCCCTGTCTTGTTCTTCCGGACGGTAATGGTGCTGATGATGTTCTATGGGGAGCTACATTCAACATTCTGACCAATTTTCTGAAGATTATTGCCTCTGATGCTTTTTCCGTACCCTCGCCCCGACGCTCCGTACAAAAAATTCTGAACCGCAACTACGCCGGAAGGCCCCGATGATATGGCCTTTATCCGGTTTCATTCCAAGGAAATCAATACGATCATTTTTGACTTTGACGGAACACTTGCCGAATTGACCATTGATTTTCAGAAAATGCGACGCTCAATTGCGGATTTAATTGTTCGCTATGGATTGGCTGACAAATACCTGGATCACCGTTTCGCCTTGGAAATGATCGAAGAAGCAGGCACCGTTCTGGAAAAACAATCATCATGCAAGGCGGATACATTCCGTCAAGAGGCATTCCGGATAATTCAGAATATCGAGTTGGACGCCGCTCGACAAGGAGCTTTGTTCGCTGGAACCAAGGATCTGTTTTCCAATCTCCGAAAGCATTCCATTGCCGCCGGAATTATTACCAGAAACTGCTCCGAAGCCGTCAAAACCATTTTTCCGGACATCTCCGACTATTGCCAGGTAGTGATCTGCCGTGATCATGTCCGACAGGTCAAACCGCACCCGGAACAAATCAATCTGGCAATTGCCAGATTGGGAGGCAGCGCAACGAATTCCATGATGGTGGGCGACCATCCCCTGGATATCCAAACCGGAAAAAATGCCGGTACCTTTTCGGCAGGTGTTCTCTCGGGCCATTTTCACAAACAGGATTTTCTAGATGCAGGCGCAGACTTGGTATTGCGTCAGGCACCCGATATTTTAGAGTTAATCTGATTGACATCCCCCGTTTTCAATTATATTACGCTGATCCGTTGAAACCGGTTTTGAAAAAAGCAGGATTGAGGTCAAATATTGTGAATCCGAATGTTTTTCGTGAATGTGATGTACGGGGCATTGTCGATCAGGATCTCAATGAGATTTTCATTGTGAATTTGGGACGCGCTATCGGCGCTTACGCCTTAAAAAGAAATATTAAAACCATGACCGTGGGACGGGATTGCCGATTGAGTTCAGAAGCCTATTCCGGCTATTTAATATCCGGTCTGAATGCCTCTGGACTGGATACGATCGATATCGGACTATGTCCAACCCCAATGCTTTATTTCTCCATCCGGCACTGCGGAGCAGGTGGTGGTGTTATGGTCACCGGAAGCCATAATCCTCCGGAGTTTAACGGTTTTAAAATATGTATCGGCCATGACGCCATTTATGGCACTGAAATTCAATGTTTAAAAAAAATAATGGAATCAGGAAGTTATATATCCGGACGAGGCCAAGCCAGTCAAATCAATATTACAGAGGCTTACCAGAATCACCTGTTTTCTCATATTACCATATCCAATAAACTTCATGTCGTCCTGGATGCCGGAAATGGTGTCGGTGGTCAATTCGCGCTGCCCCTTCTGAATCAACTGGGCTGTAAAGTCACAGCCCTCCATTGCGATCCGGATGGCCGCTTTCCACATCATTTTCCGGATCCTTCTGTTTTGGAAAATCTTCAGGATCTGATATCAACAGTCACCGAAACAAAAGCAGATGTAGGAATCGCCTTTGACGGAGACGCAGACCGCATCGGCGTAGTTGATCATAATGGCGAAGTCATCTGGGCAGATCAATTGCTTTTGCTGTTCGCCCGCTCCATTTTGAAAAAACATCCAGGATCAGCCATTATCGGTGAAGTAAAATGTTCGCAAACTCTGTTTGACGATATCGAAAAAAACGGGGGACATGCGATTATGTGGAAAACCGGCCATTCCCTGCTAAAATCCAAGATTCGAGATGAAAAAGCCCTGCTGGGCGGTGATATGAGTGGTCATATCTTCTTTGCCGACCGTCACTTCGGCTATGATGACGCCATTTATGCCGCATTGCGCTTGCTGGAAATTCTCTCCGAATCGAATCAGACCATCGAAGCTCTGCTTGCCGATACGCCAAAAACATTCGCCACACCTGAAATACGACTGCACTGTGACGATGACCAAAAAAAAATTTTGGTTGAAAAGATTCGTAAACGCTGCCGACACATACCAAACCTGATCGAAATTGACGGCGTTCGCATTCCTTTTGCTGACGGATGGGCGCTGGTACGCGCATCCAACACGCAGCCGGCACTGGTACTGCGTTTTGAATCGGATTCTGCCGAAGGCCTACAGAGAATCCGGAATAAAGTGGAAGAATGGTTGGCGCTGGAGCAAGAATTGGAAATTTCTACCGATTCATAGTTGACTAATTTCCACCAATCCTGTATCTATGGCCACACTTCAAAACGGGAGAAGAATATGCCTGATTACTGGGTTAAGATTAGCGAAACGGAAGAAGAGGATATGAATCGTCACCATTATCTGATTACAGCAGATGACGAAAGCGGGGCAAAGAAAGCCGCAATGCAATTCATGGCTCGTTTTATTGATGATGATGAGAATCCGGAAAGAATTGAAGATGGATATACTTTTTATAACAAAGCCATCGTGGTTCACCTGGAATCCATCAAGGAAACCACAAAGGATAAATTCAAGGATTTCCTCTTGAAGCTTCACACGATCAACATGTCATAGAAAAGGTATTCCCAAAATCTTTCACCAATCTGCTACATCGGCAATAAAAAAAGCGGGCCGGTCGGGAGACGGGGCTGGAAAAATGGTCGGTTTCTCCCTGCCCGGCAGCGCAAAGCAGGTTGGCGCGTTTCCGAATGACAGCAATAAGCCAATCCTGTTGTCAAAGGACGAAAAAACAGAAACGGTGTCATTTTGTCTTTTTGGGCAATATGACTATCTTGCATGAATCCTCGACCAAAAACACTGGATACAATTTATCCAACTGGTTACTTATATGGATAAAATCTATCCAGATGACTGCACCCATAAAATCATGTTATCCGTAAGTTTATATTTTACTTCGTAATATCAGCATGGCATAAATCTTGATTGTAACTTACGGAAATGGCGCTGCCAGATGAATACAATTGACAAACATAAGCAGTCAGTGTGTTCACCTTTCTGGAAGTCCAACACCAACAGGGTTTCAATATATCAAAAAAACGAGGAGAACATTTGCTGGTGAAAAAAATCCTGTTGCCGATGTTCCTGATTCTCATTTTTAGCCATTGCCTCTGGGCGTCGGAGGACATTTCAAAAGACGATATCCTGACTCTCAAGCGATGCATCAACATAGCACTAAAGAATCATCCTTCCATGATTGCGGCATCCCATGTCGTCCGACAGTCAGAAAGTAAAATCGGCCAGGCCCGCTCCGGCTATTATCCTCAGTTGTCCCTTCAATCCGGCTATTCCCGGATCGGCCCGCCTTCTTCTTCGCTCCGCAGCGATCCTTACAACAGCTATTCCAATTCTCTGAACCTCAACCAGACCCTCTTCGACTTCGGTAAAACATCTGCATCGGTAGATGTTCAGTCTTTGAATAAGCAATCTGCAGATGCAGATGCCGAGGATGTAACCATGTCTGTCATTTTGAACACCAAAGAGGCTTACTATGTTTTTTTGAAAGCAAGGATGAGCAGCACCGTCGCAGAGGAAACGGTAAATCAGTTCCAGCAGCATTATGAAATTGCACAGACTTTTTTTGAAACTGGAAGAAGTTCAAAAATCGATGTAACGAGCGCGGAAGTCAATCTCAGCAATGCCCGCATTCAGTTGATTTCCGCGCTGAACGCCTTGCGTGTAGCTCGGGCCGCCCTGAATAAATCCATGGGAGTCACGGCCGTTCCAGATTATGATGTGCAAGAAGAATTTCATCTGGAAAGCACAGAAATGTCCCTTGATTCGGCTTTGTCGCAGGCTTACGAAAACCGGCCGGATATTCTTTCCACTCGCCTGAAAAAATCCGCGTTGGAAAGAAGCATAGACCTTCAGAAAAAAGGCTATCTACCGGTGCTTTCCGGCAATGCCGGATACGGGTATGCCGGAGACGACTACTCGATGAATCCATCCTGGAGCGCGGGAATCACTCTGAATATTCCGCTTTTCTCCGGCTTTTCAACAAAATTCGCAGTGGATGAGGCACGGTCCAATCTGGACATCGCCCGTGCCAACGAAGACCTGCTCTGGCAGAGAATTCATCTTGAGGTTCAAACCGCCTGGCTGAACCGCCACGAAGCATTTGAGCGAATTGCAGCCGGAAAAATCACTGTGCGGCAGGCAGAAGAAACGCTGGAGCTCGCCCGGGGTCGTTATGCCACAGGCGTTGGCAGTTCCATTGAAATCACGGATGCAATGATCAAACTCAACAATGCCAAAATGACCTATATAACGGCCCTGTCTGATTTTTCAGCAGCTCAGGCCCGTTTGGAAAAAGCGATCGGAACCGGAAAATGAGGTCAGTTCAGAACAAACCTACAAAGGACAAGCTCAACATGGCTATTGGCAACATTCCGTGTGCCAACAATCACGGACCCAGAAAATTGCTTACATTCCGGTCTTTAATCATGAGAAGAAAAAAGGAGAATATTTCCCAGTGAAAAAAATAGCCATTGTCTGTCTCATTCTTGCAGCATTCACGGCCGGTTTGTTTTTCTTTTTCAAAACCAACCAGAAAGGCCCGGAATACGTCACCCAAGTAGTGGACCGCGGAGATATCCGTGCTTCCGTTTCTGCCACGGGAACCGTCAATGCAATCACGACAGTATCCGTGGGCACGCAAGTCTCCGGATCCATTCAAGCGCTTTTTGTTGATTTCAATTCCCGCGTTGTTCGGGGCCAGCTGCTGGCCCAGATAGATCCCTCGACATTTGAGGCACAGGTTGCCCAGGCCCGGGCAAATCTTATGCTAGCCGAGGCCAATCTGGAAAAGGCCAAAGTTGCCGTGCGTGACGCAAAGATTACTTTAGAGCGAAATAAAATCCTATTCGGTAAAAACTTCATTGCTAAAAGTGATTTGGACACCTCCGAAACCAATTATCTTTCCGCACAGGCCCAGGTGAAAGCTTCTTCGGCCCAGGTCGAACAGACCCGAGCCTCCCTGAATCTGGCTCAAACCCATCTTCGCTACACGCGGATTCTTTCGCCGGTCAACGGCACGGTTATATCGCGCAGCATTGACGTTGGTCAAACAGTGGCAGCCAGTTTCCAGACGCCGACGCTTTTCAGCATAGCCCAGGATTTAACCAAAATGCAGATCAATACCGATATCGATGAAGCAGATATCGGCCGTATACAAATGAATCAACCCGTCACCTTTACCGTGGATGCGTATCCGGAAATCACTTTCCACGGCAAGGTTTCCGAAATCCGCAACGCGCCGACCACCGTGCAAAATGTGGTCACATACGATGTCATGGTCAATGTGGACAATCCCGATCTGAAACTGAAACCGGGCATGACAACAAATGTATCGATTGTCACAGACAACAGAAAAAATGTTTTGCGTGTTCCCAATGCCGCGCTGCGCGTGAAAATGCCGGATACTGCCCGTGTGGGCGGTAAACCGCCGAAAGGTACTGGCGTATGGATTCTTGAGCACAAGAAACCGCGGCGGATCCTGCTGTCACTCGGCATCAGCGACAATAAGTATACGGAAGTGATTTCGGGAAAAATATCTGAAAGAGATCATATTATCGTCGAGGTAAAAAGCAATCAACAAAAATCAAACAGTCAGTCAGGCCCCCCACCAGGCCCAAGGTTCTAGAAATCATGGCTTTAATCAATACGCAGCAACTGGAAAAGAGATATGATGTGGGCGACAGCGTTGTTCACGCCTTGGACAGAGTCTGTGTACAAATTGATCCAGGAGAATTTGTGGCAGTGATGGGACCTTCCGGTTCGGGTAAATCAACATTTATGAATGTTATCGGTTGTCTGGATGAGCCCACCGCCGGACGATACTTCCTCGATGGCATTGACGTCAGCCAGATGGGACGAAATGATCTGGCCCAAATCCGCAATGAAAAAATCGGTTTTGTCTTTCAGGGTTTTCATCTTCTGGCGCGCACCTCGGCACTGGAAAATGTTGAAGTGCCCCTGCTTTACAGTAAAAATCACCCCAAAGATCATAAAAACCGCGCCCGGGAAGCGCTCAAACTCCTGGGACTGGAGACACGACAACATCATCAGCCCAATCAGCTCTCCGGAGGACAGCAACAGCGTGTGGCCATTGCTCGTGCTCTGGTCAACAACGCACCTCTTCTCTTGGCTGATGAACCCACGGGAAATCTAGATACCAAAACCAGCATTGAAATTATGGAACTCTTTGTTCGACTCAATGAAGAAAAAAAAATTACTATTGTTCTGGTCACGCACGAACCGGATATTTCCGCTTACAGCAAAAGGATTATTCGTTTTCTGGATGGTAAGATCGTCAGTGACAGGGAAAACCAGCGATGATTAATTTTTATTCCACCTTAAAAATTTCCCTGCGCGCCCTCAGGGTCAACATGATGCGCTCGGCATTGACTATGCTAGGTATCATCATCGGCGTGGCGGCGGTAATTACCATGCTGGCGGTAGGAAAGGGCGCCAGCAATAAAATATCTGAGCAAATTGCCACAGTCGGCAGTAATTTGATTATCGTCATTCCCGGTTCTTTCACCTCCGGCGGCATCCGCCTAGGCAGCGGATCCTCACAGAATCTGACCGTCGCCGACGCAGACGCTATGAAACAAGAGTGCTCCTCCGTATCCACCACGGCTCCCGTATTAAATGGCAGTTCACAAGTTGTCTATGGTAATCAAAACTGGGCGACCAGTGTAATCGGCACCAATGAAGGCATGCTGGATGTTCGGGACTGGATGCTGTTTTCCGGCCGGAATTTTTACGATCAGGACATCCGTGGCGCCGCTAAAGTTTGTATATTGGGACAAACTGTGGTGGATAATCTTTTTGGAAATGATGATCCTCTTTACAAATCCATCCGGATTAAAAAAGTGCCGTTTACCGTGATCGGCGTTCTTGCATCAAAAGGTCAGTCCTTTATGGGACAGGACCAGGACGACATCATTTATGTGCCGGTAACGACCGCGCAAAGAAACCTTTTCGGCAGACATTTTCCTGGAAGCGTCCGGTCGATTATGGTGAAGGCCGTAAGCACGGAAGACCTCAGCCGTGCGGAAACACAAATCCGAGATCTCCTCCGCCAGAGGCATCGTATTGCGGCGAATCAGGAAGATGATTTTTCTGTCCGTAATTTGACACAGATGATGCAGATGGCGGAACAGTCATCACACGTTATGGCTCTCCTGCTGGCGGCTATTGCCGGCGTTTCCTTGATGGTGGGCGGCATCGGCATCATGAATATCATGCTGGTGTCAGTAACGGAAAGAACACGTGAAATCGGTATTCGTATGGCTGTCGGCGCGAAATCCTGGGACATTCGCACGCAATTTCTCATTGAAGCACTGATTCTTTCACTCATTGGCGGTCTGGCCGGGGTTCTGACAGGAGTTATCGTCGCCGAAATGCTTTCTTTTCTGACCGAATGGACCATCCTCATCTCACCGGTTTCCATTGTAATGTCGCTTGGCTTCTCCGGTTTGGTCGGGATTTTTTTCGGTTTCTATCCGGCATACCAAGCATCGCTCATGAATCCCATTGATGCCTTGCGTCACGAGTAAAGGATCATATCTCTTTACGAAATTCCGACACGGAAAACTTTATTTCCGTTTTCGAAAAAGCTTTTCACCGCCTTCTTTTCCTCACGGGCGTTCCTCCAGCGGAATATATTGACGGAGTGTATTGCCTGTATAGATTTGCCTTGGTCTGCCGATTTTCAGCGGCACGGAATCATGCATTTCTTTCCACTGAGCAATCATTCCAGGCAACCTGCCAATGGCAAACATGACCGTAAACATATCTGTTGGAATACCGATCATCCGGTATAGAATGCCACTGTAGAAATCGACGTTGGGATAAAGCTTTCGTTCGACAAAAAAATCATCTTTGAGCGCTGCCTCTTCCAGCGCCATGGCAATATGAATCAAATCATCTTCATAATTATTTTTCCTGAAGATTTTTGTGCAATATTCCTTTAAAATCAATGCCCGCGGATCATAATTCTTGTACACACGATGTCCGAAACCGAACAGACGGACTCGGCTACTTTTGTCCTTGGCCGACTCAATACATTGTTGAATCGATAGATTGTCTTTTTTGATATTTTCCAGCATCTCAATGACTTTCTGGTTTGCCCCTCCATGCAGCGGCCCCCAAAGCGCGCAAATACCGGCACAGATGGAAGCGTATAAGTTGACCATGCTGCTGCCAACCAAGCGAACCGTGGACGTGCTACAATTCTGTTCGTGGTCGGCATGAAGAATCAGAAGAGTGGAAAGTGCTTTTTCAATGTCCGGGTCCGGAATATAAGGATTTACCGGCGAATCAAACATCATGTAAAGAAAGTTTGATGCATATTTCAGATCCCGTTTTGGGTAAACATGGGGATGGCCGATGCTGTGCTTGTAAGAATAAGCGGCAATGGTTCGTATCCGGGAAATCAGAGACGCAGCCATCAGATCGAATGTCTCCGCCTGGAAGCTTTCCGTGAAGTAGTCTGTATAATAAACCGAAAGAGCGTTCACCATTGTTCCCAGAATGGCCATCGGATGAGCCGTCGGAGGAAAACCGTCAAAGAAACGCAACATTTCTTCATGAATCATCGAATTCTGTGTCAGACGTTGAGAAAACAACTGCTGCTGAGCTTTATTTGGTAGGTCACCATATATCAGAAGATAAGCCACTTCTGTAAAACTGGCTTTTTCTGCCAGCTCTTCGATCGGGATGCCGCGGTACCGCAAAATTCCTTTATCGCCGTCGATGAAAGTGATCGCCGATGTGCAGGATCCGGTATTCTGATAACCGACATCCAGCGTAATCAGATGGCTATCCTCTCTTAATTTGGAGATATCAATGGCTTTTTCTCCTTCCGTTCCTTCAATAACCGGCATCTCATGTGTTCGGCCTTCATAGGTTAATAGTGCTTTTTCCATAGTTTTTCCTTTCTTGATGGTGGGTCACAATACATTAAAAAGAAAAAGACTGTCAAGATTTATGAGGTTCTAAAATAATATCATCAAAATTTCATTGCAAGATCAGCGTAATCATGGTCACATCAGCCACCATAGTAATGTATTGGAGGAACGAATGCACGAATTGCCAGTGATGAAAAGCATTCTGGATATTGTCTTAACGCAGGCACAGAAACATCATGTTCTGAAGATTCGCGTCATCCATCTGGAAGTCGGCATGCTGAGTGATCTGGAAGCGGAATGGATGCAGCGTTATTTTGATTATCTCAGCCGTGGAACAGTTGCGGAAAATGCGGAATTGAAAATACGATGGATACCTGTAGTTTTTAAGTGTCAGGCGTGTGGAACCTCCATGGAAGCGGATAAAAAGAGATTACAGGATATTGTTTGCACAGTTTGCGGAAACAAGCAGATGGACCTTATTGCCGGTCGTGAATATTACATCAAAAACATGGAGGTGGAATAATGCAGGAAATCCGACTGATCGACATCAAGGAGGAGATACTCACAGATAACAAGAAAAGCGCCGATGAATTGAGAAGTGTGCTCAAACAAAAGAAAGTCTTTCTGATCAACCTTATGTCCTCTCCAGGATCCGGTAAAACCAGCCTCATTTTGAAAACCGTTGCGCAAATGCAGGACAGATTTCGAATTGGTGTGCTGGAAGCGGATATCGACTCCATGGTGGATGCTGAAAAAATCGCCAGTGCAGGCATTCCTTCGGTTCAGCTTCGAACCGGTGGATTCTGCCATCTTGACGCCGCTATGGTCCAAAAGGGGCTGGAAGCCTTTGATTTATCCTCTCTTGATGTGATTATTATCGAAAATGTCGGCAATCTGGTCTGTCCTGCCGAATTCGACACGGGCGCAATTTTAAACGCCATGATTTTGAGCATCCCCGAAGGTGACGACAAGCCGTTGAAATATCCTTTAATGTTCACGATATCCAACGTCCTGCTGATCAATAAAACGGATTATCTCCCCCTGTCCGACTTTAATGTGAAGGCCTGCCGTGAACGCGCCCGCGCGTTGAATCCCCACATTGCAATCTTTGAAACCTCATCCAAAACCGGCGACGGTATATCCACCTGGACCGCATGGCTGACAGAAGAAATTCATAAATCGGGTTTTTACGAAAAACAATCCATTAAACAACCTTGAATAATCATTTTTAAAGTGTTAAATGTTTCTCGATTTCAAGAATTCAGCAAATACGGGAGAGTTATATGAGAAAATCAATTTCTATATTTTTTTGCCTAACTGCTATGGTTGCTCTTTTTTCAGTCAACCTATGGGCAAAAGAAAAATTCACCGTGACGGTTTTGCCTTTTACACTGCATAGCGCGGAAAATCTCGACTATGTCCGTCAGGGCATCGGCGATATGCTAATCAGTCGAATTGCCGTTCCCGATAAAATTGAGGTTTCACGCAAGGATGTTGTTCAGGAATCCATCAAAAAACTGGGGGTAAAAGATTTAAGTTTATTGGAGGTGCAAAATATCGGCCGACAGTTAAAATCCGATTATGTCGTATGGGGCAGCATTACCAAATTTGGCAGCAGTATCAGCATTGACGGGAAACTGACCGATATGGCAGGCGGCAAATCCGACCTTGCCATTTCTTCACAGTCAGCAAACCTTGACGATGTCATACCGAAGATGAACGATTTTTCTCAACGCATTGTTCAGCATATTCTTGGAGCTACTCCGGTGACATCGGCATCTCCGGCAACCGTTGCATCTCCGGTCGTTCCGGCATCATCCGTAACTTCTCCCCCTCCCGCACCCGGAATTTCACGCGAAGCACAAATCATTGCCTCCATGAAAGCTGCGGGGAAAACAGGAACACTGACTTCCATGATCAATCCAGAATTTATCAACTCTCACGATCCACTGGATCGCAAAAAAGGCTTCTGGATGAGCCAGGAATTTAAAACGGAATTTATCGGAATGGACATTGGTGATGTCAATAAAGATGGCTTAAATGAAGTGGTCACCATTGATGCCCATAATGTGTATGTCTATGCGAAAATGGACCAAAATCTGAAGTTAATCAAAGAGATACAAGGAAAACGCTACCACAAATATATCTCTGTGGATGTCGCAGATATCAACAAAGACGGCACACCGGAAATTATCATCTCTTCATTAAACAATAAAGTACTCAATTCATTCGTTCTTCAATACCAGGATGGCGATTACAAGTTGATGGACTCCGACATCCGGTATTTTCTTCGTGTAATTGATACCCCTTCAGGAGTCCCAATGCTTATGGGACAGCCATATGGCATGGAAAAAGTATTTGATTCTCAAATTTATGAAATCATCGTCAAAGACGGAAAATACATTTCCGGTGACAAATTGAAAATTCCCGTCGGTCTATCCATTTACGGTTTAACCATCGATACGTTGGGCACGGGTGCAAGTGAGAAAATATTTGCTCTGGATGAACTGGACTATTTAATGATTATGGAAAAAAACAACAAACCTCTCTGGCGCATACTATCCTTCGGTTTTTCTCCCACCGAACTCATCTGGAGAAGCGACACGCAATATGGCGGAAGCAACAACTATCTGGATAATTTCGATAAACAAAAATCTCAATCTGGACAGGCTGACCAACCTGACGGCACTTTTGCCAATTTACGCATTCTGACGTTCGACACCAACAAAGACGGGAAAAAAGAAATGATTATCGTAAAAAATCTGTCATCCGTCGGCAGGATATTTAAAAATCTTAAGCTTTTCACCTCCAGCGAAATCTATAACCTCGAATGGGACGGATTGGGGATGGCTGAAAACTGGAGAACCAACAAAATCAACGGGTATATTGCCGATTACTGTTTCAAGGACGTCGACAATGACGGCAAGCCGGAAATTGTTCTGGCCCTGGTGAAATCTGTAGGCACCTCCATCATCGAACGTAGTGTAATTGTGGTTTATGAATTGGAAATTCCCCAATAGATTTTGGCAAACAATGATTGACAAATGTTTGATTCTTCGGTATGAAGCTCACCGGATGGTGCTCTAATTGACTTATCGGCGGTATAGCTCAGCTGGTCAGAGCATACGGCTCATATCCGTAGTGTCCCTGGTTCAAATCCAGGTACCGCCACCACACGCCATCAACTCCCCATCCCATCATGATCTGGTCCGATGAAAAAGCCCACAGCAATATCGAGGGCTTTTTCATTACGGGCAATTCATTCAACCTCTTTTCTGGAATTTAAGATCGATCTTTTTCCAGAATAAAATCTATTTGTTGAAAAAACAACCATAGCATTATGAATAGAACCAACTATAGTACTAATAAGAGAATGATTGAAAATGGCTCAAACCATTACAGCCAATGAATTGAAAACCAGGGGTCTCTATCCTTGAGGATCAAACGGCCGACGGCGCGGAAGTGATTATAACGATTCGGGGGCAAAACAAGTTTGTCGTTTTGCCTATTGAGAAATATAATTATTTACGGGAGTGCGAATTGGAGGCGACGCTCCTGGAATCTGCGCAGGATGTGAAACGGGGGATAATCATTAAAGAATCCGTAGAAAAACACATCAAGAGAATCTCAAATTGCTGAAATCATTTATACGGAAAACTACATCAGACGCGTCTGTCATCACCGGCGAGAAACAAGGCCAAAATCATCGGAATAAAGAAGGCCACGTCATGAAAAGGATGAACAAGTTCCTTTCCAGGTATTTACAGACTGTAGCATTTCCTCTTAGATCTAGCCGGGATGCGTTGGGTAGCACCGGTTTCATCTATTTAAAATATATCGTATTTTTCTATTCAGCTTTTGTTTTTCGTTCGATAGCTTGGTCCTTCCATGATAATCACTTCGGAGTTGTGTACAAGACGATCGGCAATCGCCGTTGCGACGGTGGTGTTGTCGAAGATATTCCCCCACCCCGCAAAGACAAGGTTGCTGGTTATCACGGTTGATTTCTTTTGATGCCGTGCGCTGATCACCTCAAACAGGAGTTTCAGAGATAAACCAATTATTACGGCGGTTTTGAAGTAATAACGGTAGTTTGCGGTACATATCTATGTAAGACCCACCCAGTAACTTATTCAAATTATCAAGAAGTATATGATAAATAA
>Ga0209201_1001666_pt1 | contig 24538 bp, 19 predicted proteins | sample AD_UKC055_MetaG_FD_184411 | JGI IMG/M metagenome (GOLD analysis project Ga0209201, IMG submission 184411) | Active sludge microbial communities of municipal wastewater-treating anaerobic digesters from USA - AD_UKC055_MetaG (SPAdes) (version 2) | ecosystem: Engineered > Bioreactor > Anaerobic >...
CGCGGCAATACATCGAGGTTCGAGCTTCCCCCGAACCACAACAAACCCAAAGGCAATTGCACCAGCGTGTCATCGGACTTTGCGGTTTGCGCCGCGTTGCCCAGGAGGTGGGTCCACGGCGCCGAACCGGGCAACGGGCCCTCTCGTGAGAACATTATGGCATCGGTTTCCCGATACGCCAGGCCGTGCAGCTGCGAACCCTCGCACAGGGCTTTCAAAGCAGTGTTGTCGGACGTCTTGGGCAACCAGACAACCCCGCCATAGGGCCGTGTCGCATGAAACAGACGGTTCAGCAGTTCCTCCCCGCGCGGATACCGGTCAGGGCTCAGTTCCTGCACGACCGTCAGCGAGGCAAGGTAAGGAGGAAGTTCAAGCGTGATGGGGTCGCCCTCCAACACCGCGACCCGGCGCCCGGACAGTCCCTTGCCCTCAAAATGACGCCGCAAACGTTCGACATTCCCGGCGTCCGCGCATATGGCGATGATGTGCAGGTTGGATTTCGCCAACAAAGCCTCGACAAGCGCGCCGTCGCCGGGCCCGTATACCAGCGCATATCCGTCGTAAACGCCCGTATCCGTCAATATCTTGTCAGCCTGTTCGAGGGCAGACGGCGGCGGACTGGTCACCGCAGGCGTCGGCGGACGGAGCACGGGCGCACCGCCGTCGGCGCCAAAGGCCATGACCCGGCCGTCCAGCGTGACCGCCAGCAAAACGCCGTTCGCGGCGACAAGACGGTTCACCTCGCCATCCACCGTTTTCACCCACGCTACGGACCACTGTTCCTTGGCAGGGCCGCAGTCCAGCGCGGTGATGCGGCCACCTCCCGCGGCATACAGACGTTTTCCCGCCCTGATGAGGTCGCCCGTGGCATCTACGGCCGCGGTCCACAGCGCCGCGTCCTGCCAATTAGCCGGGTCTTGCAGAAATGCATTCGCGTCAACCGCGGTGATTTGAGCGCCCGAGAAATAGAGGATTTCCGGCGTAAGCACAGGATGATTGCCAATTTGCGGGCACAGTTGCTCCCCATCTTCAAGGCGGTACGCTGAGGTAACGGTTTCGCGATGATGACTGAAGAAGATATCGCCGGACGTGGCAACAAACGACCCGCCGGTCTTGTTGTAATCGGCAACACGGTAATACCGGAACGCGCCGGTGGCCCGCTCGAATATCGCGGGAACGGAGCGTCCACCAGCAACAAGCAAGGCGTCACCATTAACCGCGAAGGCGCCTTGCGGGGCAACGTTCGCAAAGGAGACTGCGCCGCCGTGGGGTTGCTGCCGGAAACGCGCGCTTTCGGCATCGTTCATCCAGACCAGGTCGCCGGATGCTACATCGTGCGCATACAGGAAAACCCCCATAAAGGGCCAGATGCCTGCTCCCCAATACACGATGCCGTCAGCGACAACCGGGGCGCCGCGAGCCGGCCATGTCGAAATCAAACGGCTGTTTCCCAAGATCTTCCGGTCGGACGGCCCTCCCCGCCGTTTCCAGACAAGACCGCCGTCGGAAGTCCGAACGCAGTAAAGGTATCCGTCGTCGCTGACAAACAGAACGCGCTCCTGCGACACCACCGGGGGGAAACGGACCGGCCCATCGCAATAGTACGCCCATTCTTCCTCGCCGGTATCTTTGTCCAGGGCAACTACTTTATCGCTGTCGTTGAACCCGAGGAACACCCTATCCCCGGCCACAATTGGTTCAAAAACCTTGTCATACGGCATAAGATCCTGGTTGAGAGGGTCTTCCCATACCTGTGTTCGCGGGGGATAGTGGTTAATCCAGAGAAGGTCAATATTCGCGGGCAGCTCTTCGGGGCTGCTCGCCGTGCGCCCGGCGCCATAACGCCACATCGGCCAGTCTTCGCCTTGCGCCACGAACCCTGCCCACAAAACGCATATCAGGAGCGGCACAGTCCGAAATGCTTTCGCCAATATAACCTCCTCACTGGACACAAGTTGAGTGCGCTCCATAATTGCTGAAAACCAGAGCGATCCCCTCCGGTCTGCGGACACGGCATGCTTACGGTGACCAGCATCTATCATACCCACACCCGCTGAGGTGTTCAATTGGCGCAGACCGCGCCGCATTTCACGCATCCGTGCTAGCTAAGTGTTTGCCGGGGAAGAAAAATGCGGATGCTCAAAAAAACAAGCCCCCTCTTCGGGGGCTTCTTACCGAGTCGAACGGAAGGGTGGGATTAGGAGGCGCACTTCTCCTTCTTGGGGAAGATTGCGCACACGATATCGTCCACAAGCGGGATCGCGGCCTTTTCGGGACGACGGATCTTCGACGTCGCTCTGATGTGCTTCATACTGTTTCTCCTTTTGTAGGAAGGTTCCATTGACCTTCTGTGAAAACAATACAACCGGGCCCCGGACTTGTTACGTGTTATCGTCACAGACTATGTTTATTGCCGTATGGAACGCCAAGGGGCCCGCCATAAAGAAACCCGGGAAAACTCAGAAACCGAGCGGAAAAGCGACATGGACGATGCGATTCGCCGACACTGTATCGAGTTAGAACGCTGCAACCAGCGAGGAGACCGGATGCTAAGCGTCTTTGATCTGCTTGCGGCAGGGACACTGGAACTTGATCTGGCCGCATTCTTTATGGCGCGCATATCACGCGGAGCATCCTTTATGGTGGGGGCCAAGCCGGGTGGCGCCGGGAAAACCACCGTGATGTGCGCCCTGCTCAATTTCGTGCCTGCCGATACTGTATTGGCCGCCGCAACGGACGACGCCATACGGAGATTGTCGCGGGTGGAACTCGCTGGCCGCACATGCCTGATCTGCCACGAAATCGGCGCAGGCCCCTACTTCGCCTATCTCTGGGGCGAACCGCTGAGGCGTTACTATGCGTTGAGCGCCAAGGGATGCATGCTGGCAACAAATCTGCACGCGGACGACATCGGCGAAGCCCGCACACAGGTCTGTGGCGACAATGACGTGCCCCAAGCCCAGTTTACTGCTTTCCACCTGCTTGCGTTCATGCGCGTCGATGACGGCTGGCGCTCCCCCCGCCGGGTGGCAACCGTCCACAGTTCGAACGGAACATCGCCGCACCAGCTCGTCTACCAGTTCGGGCACGGGCTCCAACACGCCGATGCCGGACTGGACCCGGGCTACTTTGCGGAATGCCGCAAGTTCATCGCGCGGCACGCCGACGGAACCGTCAGGACCATCGAGAAGACGCGGCGGCTGGTGCTGGATTTTCTGGCGGAATATAGTGGATAGCGTTGGCGCGATCCTGGTTTCAACTTGGAGAAAGCCATGGCACACGGCGCAGCAATCGTATGGCTCCGGCAGGATCTCCGCACCGAGGACAATCCGGCCCTGTCGGAAGCAGTCAAACGCGGGGGCCCCGTAGTTCCTGTCTACGTCTATGCGCCGCAGGAGGAGGGTGATAGTGCGCCCGGCGCCGCGAGCCGTTACTGGCTGCACCGTTCCCTGAAAAGCCTGCAAGAGACCCTGGAAAAGGCCGGTTCCCGGTTGATAGTGCGCCGCGGCAACAGCCTGGAAGAACTCGAGGCCGTAGCCCGTTCCGTTGATGCCGGCGCCGTGTTCTGGAACCGGCGTTACGAACCCGGCATCACCCGGCGCGACGAATCCATCAAGCGGGTGTTCGAGGAACGCGGGCTCGAGGTGAAGAGTTTTAACGGTTCGCTACTGCTCGAGCCGTGGGAGGTCACGACCAGACAGGGAGAACCCTATAAAGTTTTCACGCCGTTCTGGAAAGCCTGTCTCGAGAAACTGGACCCCGCGGAGCCGTTGGCCGCTCCGCGTAAGGTTCCCGCTCCGGTTTCGTGGCCGAAATCGCTCCGCGTCGAATCTCTGGAACTGCAGCCGGAGCCCGATTGGGCCGGCGGCATCCGGGAAGCCTGGGCGTTTGGCGAAGCCGCTGCTCACGCGCGCCTCGAAACGTTTCTCAACGAATCCCTGCCTGCCTATCCGGATGGGCGCGACCAACCCGCAAAGGACGACACGTCCAGGATGTCGCCCTACCTTCATTTCGGCGAGATCGGTCCTCGCCAGCTCTGGCATGCTGTTCAAGCAGCCGCATCCGCACACAATTCGCGGGGGGCACTCCGTGGCGCCGAGAAGTATCTGAGCGAACTTGGATGGCGCGAGTTCTCGTACAATCTGCTCTACAACTTCCCCCATTTGCCTCACAAACCCATGCAGGAGAAGTTCGGAGCCTTCCCCTGGGGGCGCGATGACGAAGCGCAGGAGGCGTGGCAGCGCGGCCGTACCGGCTATCCTATCGTGGATGCAGGCATGCGGCAGCTCTGGAAAACCGGATGGATGCACAACCGCGTCCGCATGATTGTCGCATCTCTGCTCACTAAAGACCTGCTTATTCCCTGGCAACAGGGGGCTGCCTGGTTCTGGGACACCCTCGTCGACGCCGACCTTGCGAACAATACGCAAGGGTGGCAGTGGACGGCAGGCTGCGGAGCGGACGCCGCTCCCTACTTCCGAATCTTCAATCCTGTGAGCCAGGGCGAACGCTATGACCCGAAGGGCGATTACATCCGCCAGTGGGTGCCTGAAATCGCAGCCCTGCCCGACAAGTGGATTCACAAGCCGTGGGAAGCGCCTCGGGATGTGTTGCACGGGGCTCGCGTCGCCTTGGATAAGACCTACCCGTCGCCTATAATCGAGCATTCGGAAGCCCGGGTTCGCGCTCTCGCCGCGTACCAACAGATCAGGTAGCTGCAGAGTTTGCGGCGTCCTTTGGGGAGTTGTTTTGGTCCGCTATCGATTCAAACTCAGAACGAGGGGAAGTGCATTGAGAAAACTACTTTCAAATCCGATCCTCATATGCTGGCTCGTTGCCTTTGGCGGCATGGCGGGAGCTGTCGAGCAGAAATGCATCCTTTTCGAGGATTCGTATGGCGAACGGCTCGGTTCGCCTGACCCGAACGTGGCGATTTGGTGGGCGTCTTCCGGCTGGAAGATCAGCCAGACCCGCCCTGTGCCGTCCAAGAAAGGCCAGGCGCTCGAGATACGCGCCGCCCGGAACGAAGCCGAAGCCGCCCAGCTGGTCGTGCGTCCTGCCCAAGCACTCGAGGGGTTCACCGCAAAAGCGTCCAGCCTGACCGGCCAGAACGGCGCCGTGATTCCGGCCGAAGCCATCGAGGTGTTGCGGGTGCGCTATGTAAATGTCGAGTTTCCTTCGGATGCCTGGGGCACGAAAGGCATGTGGCCGGATCCTCTGCCGCCCTTCACCGGACCCATTCGGCTGGCGCCCGGCAAGAATCAGCCGTTGTGGGTACGCGTCGACGTGCCCCGCGATGCCGTTCCAGGCGATTACCAGGGGACTATCGTGCTCGAGGCAACCGGGTTTAGCGCGCAGGTTCCCTTCCGCGTGCACGTCTATGCCTTTGATTTCCCCGACAGGATGACGTGTACGACCGCGTTCGGGTTTGATGCGGGGGCCGTCTTCCATTACCAGGCACTGAAGGAGCCGCAGGACCGGGAAACCGTCCTTCAAAAGTATTTGGACTACTTCGCCCGCAATCATATCACCCTTTACGACCCTGTGCCGGGTCACGAGATCAAGGTCGAATGGGTGAAACTGGGCGAAAACGAAGGAGCGGACCTTGCCCCTGCTGTCCGCAAACTCCTCCAGGAAAAAGCAATAACGCCCCGGTTCGACTGGTCCGACTGGGATGCTGCGATGGAAGAGGCTATCCGCGACAGGTACATCACCACGTTCAGGATAGGCATTCCCGGCATGGGCGGCGGGTCGTTCGCCGGGCAGAGCGCACCATCCCTGCTCGACTACAAGCAGGGTGACCTCGAATTCGAGCTGGCCTTCACCTCCTATGCGCAGGCAGTTGAATCCCATTTGCGCGAAAAAGGCTGGCTCGACATGAGCTACGTGTACTTCTTCGACGAGCCCACCGCCAGACAGTACGAATTTGTGCGGGACCAGTTCATCCGCCTCAAGAACGCCGCGCCGGGCATTGGCCGCATGATTACGGAAAGGATCGACCCCAAACTCGTCGGCGGACCCAATATCTGGTGTCCCATGACCAGTACCTACAATCATGACGACGCCAAAGCGCGTAAAGCCGCCGGAGAAACCATCTGGTGGTACATTTGCACCGTGCCTAAGCGGCCCTTCGCGGGCATGTTTATTGACCATCCTGGTACAGACCTGCGCATCTGGGCGTGGCAGACATGGCAGTACGATGTATCAGGGCTGCTGTTCTGGACCACGACCCTCTGGACAACCGGCGTGGCCTATCCGGACCATCCCCAGAATCCGTACGAGGATCCCATGGGATGGAAATCAAATCCGTATGTCGAGGGCACGCGCGAACCATGGGGGAACGGCGACGGCCGCTTTGCCTACCCGCCCGAGGCGGCTGGCGGGGTTGCGCAACAGCCCGTACTTGACGGTCCCGTCTCATGCGTCCGCATGGAAATGCTGCGGGACGGCATCGAGGACTACGAATACATGGTCATGCTCGAGCGGCTGCTCGACACAAAGGGCGATGCCCTCCCGCCGCGGTTGAAACGCCGTTACGAGCGCCTCCTGGCGGTCCCCCGGGAAATATCGGAAAACCTCACAACCTACACCAAGGACCCCGCGCCCATCGAGAAACACCGCGAAAAGGTCGCGCGGGCAATAGAGGAGCTCTCGGCAAAGTGACGTGCTTACGAGGCGTCAGCCCCGCTTGGGAAGACGCCCGTAGGTTTCGGTCAATTCGCGCAGGCGCTCGCCCAGATTCGGGGTGAGCGCCTCGCGCGCAAACCTCCACCGCCAGTTGTGATCGCCGCTTGTCCCCGGCGTATTCATGCGGGCTTCCGAACCCAGCCCGAGAATGTCCTGCAGCGGGAAAATGGCCGTATCGGCCACCGACGCCATAACCACTCGAATCCCCACCCAGTTGATGTCTTTGCCGGAGGTTGCCATGTATTTCCGGGCGAAATTCCGTTCTTTCTTGACGGCACTTCTGGACATGGTGGTGTCTTCGCCTTCCGCGCGCCACCACCCGATGAAGGTATCGTTGTCGTGCGTTCCCGTATACGCCACCATGTTCGGATAGTATTCGTGGGGGAGGAATCCCGAATGGTCGGCGTCGGGCCCGAAGGCGAATTGCAGCACGCCCATGCCCGGGAACTCGAACCGCTTGCGCAGGGCTTCCACTTCTTCCGTGATCAGGCCCAGGTTTTCCGCGACCAGCCTGACCTGTCCGAGGGCGTTGTGTATCGCGTGAAACAGGTCGTCGCGAGGCCCCGGTTCCCAATGCCCGTTGACCGCCGTCTTCTCTTGCGCGGGAATCACCCAGTACGCCTCGAATCCCCGGAAATGATCGATCCGCAGAATGTCCATGACGGAGAGCATCGCGCGGACCCGGTCCGTCCACCACGCATATCCCCGCGAAGCCATCTCATCCCATCGATAAATGGGGTTGCCCCAGTACTGGCCCGTAGCCGAGAAATAGTCGGGAGGGACGCCGGCAACAATGGTAGGCGAGCCCTTCTCGTCGAGATGGAACAAATCGGGATGGCTCCATACGTCGCTGCTGTCATGGGCGACATAAATGGGAATGTCTCCCATGATCTCGATGCCGTGACCCCGGCAATAGTCCTTTAACGCGCGCCACTGGCGAAAGAACAGAAACTGCGCGAACATCGAATCTTCGATCTGCCTCGCCAATCTGTCCTTCCACGAACGCAGGGCATCCGCATCCCGGCGGACCAGGCTTTCCTCCCATTGGTTCCAGGACACGCCGTTGTGGGCTTCTTTAAGCGCCCGGAACAACGCGTAGTCATCGAGCCAACTGGCGTTGTCCGAGCAAAAGCGCACGTAGTCGGCCTGCAGGTAGTCCGCGCCGCCTTCATGAAACCGCCGGCTCGCTTTCCGCAGCGCCGCCTCTTTGAATTGCGCAACGCTGTTGTAATCCACGGATGCTCTGTCAAAACCGGGCGCGCTTTCCACGGCGGCAGCGTCAAGAAGCCCTTCTTCCACCAGACGCGGCAGGTTGACCAGCAAGGGATTGCCCGCATGCGCCGAATAGCACTGGTACGGCGAGTTTGCGGGGCCAGTCGGCCCCAACGGCAACACCTGCCAGAGCCGTTGCCCGGATTCGTGCAGAAAATCGGCAAAGCGATAGGCTTCCGTGCCGAGGTCCCCTATTCCATGCTCTCCGGGCAGCGATGTGGGGTGCAACAGCACCCCGCTTGAACGTGGTAGGCGCACAGTGTTTCCTCTACTCGTCAGCTTCTAAGCAGTTCCTGTATCCCCTGCTGAATGTGCCGAAATGCCTTCTTGTACTTGGCGGGGCTTCCCTTAACCGCGACGACATCGATACGGATCGTCTTGCGGCGCGGACGCTGCCACGTCTCCGCATCCAGGATGGCCAACGGATATAGCCCCGCTTTCGCAAGGGCCCTCTCAATGCACGCCTGCGAGTGTATCCGTTCCCGAATCGTATTTGCCACTCCGCTATTCACCCTGACCGAAGTCTCCGTGATGCCAGTCGCATGATCGTAGGTGCTGTGCCAGGCAGTGCTGAAGGCGCCATTGTCTTCGGTCCAACGCTGCCCCGCGAAATGCTGCAGCACCATCTGCTCGGTGACGAAGTCGAAATAGAACAGCCCGTCCGGCCGGAGCACCGCCCCGCACTGCAGAATGGCCTCCTCCAGTTCCTCGTCCGTTAGCAGGAAATTCACGCTGTCGAACAGACACGTCGCCAAATCCAGGGAGGCCTTGAACGGCAAGGCCCGGAGGTCTCCCACCACCCCGCGCCACGATACGTCCGTCTTCCGGCCGGAAATTATCATGGCGGGCGACAAATCCATGCCGACGGTGTGCCAGCCGAGCCCTGCAAGCCGCTTTACGAGGGTCCCCGTGCCACACGCAAGGTCGCCGTGTCGAAACGGACAGGACAACATTCCGCTCAAGGCAAGGGTCACCAGGTACCACCGGTCATAATCCACATGGGCCATGATGCGGTCGTAATACCAGGCGAGTGTCGCAAAAGGGTCAGTACTCATGTCGCGTCGAGATGCCCATGGCCCGTTCCCGCTCTGAAAGATGGCCCTGGTTTACCAGCTCACGCCCGATCCACGCAAAGAACTCCTCCGAAATGGGATCGACCGTTGCGCGCGTACGGATATACTGCAACTTTTGAGACGCCACGAAATACAATCCCCGGTAGAAATTCTCCTTCTCACAGATCTCCCTGGCGTGCGCCGCCTCCGGCCGGTCGCGCAACGGTTCCGCATAATCAGCAAAGTACAGGGCCAGCCCGGTCAACCCCAGGCCCGGGCGCCCGGTAGTGTGCCAGAAGATGGCCTCATACGCTTCTTGGTCGCGCAAATCCAGTTTCCGGCGGCATTCCTCGGCTGCAACCGGACCGTGCAACAGTTTGGGGTTTTCCCGCTGCACGGGGGAAATGTCGAGCCCGTACGCCTCCGCCTCACTCAGGAGGCTTTCTTTCTTGCGCCCCTTTTCAAGGTCGTGGAGAAGCCCCGCCGTTACGGCGCGTTCATACGGAATCTCGAGCAACTCCGACAGCGAGACCATGTACTCCGCGACGGACAACACGTGCGCGAGCGTACGCTTGGACAGCCGCTCCTCAAGAAGAGCGATGTACTCGGAGGCCCGGGGAATGCGAAAGTTATGATTCATACGTTCCGTGTTTCTTCACATACCGGCGCACCGGCGGCGGCAAGAATTCTTCGTATGCTTTACGATTGGCGGCGCGATTGCGCACTTCCGTGGAAGATATCTCGACGGGATCGATGTCCAGCATGGTATAGCGCCCATCAAGTTCCGCCGAGACGTGATATTGCCCCGGCCGGGGCGCAACCAGCAAATGCGCCTTTGCAAGGATAGTCTCGAAATTTCGCCACTTTGGCAGATCCGCGAGAGAATCCATGCCGAGGACAAGGAACAACTCGGCAAGCGGGAACTGCCGCTCGAGCACCGAGAGAGTCTCGTCGGTATACGAAGGCCCTTCGCGGTCGAGTTCCACACGGCTGGGTTCAAGACCGGATTCACCAGCCAGGGCAGCCTGCACCATGGCAAACCGCTCTTCAGGAGCGGCGTGCAATTCCGCGCGCGATTTATGCGGAGGATTCGAAGCGACAACGAAAAGCACTCTGTCAAGACGCGCCTGATTCAAGGCCGCCTTGGCAATCCGTATGTGCGCTTCATGTATGGGGTCAAAGGTGCCCCCGAAGACGCCAATGCGTTCTGTCTTATTCACGGATCTGACCCGAACCCCGGATGATGTACTTCAAACACGTAAGCTCTTGTAGCGCCATGGGACCACGGCAATGCAGCTTGTTGGTACTGATGCCGATCTCGGCCCCCAATCCAAACTCGAACCCGTCCGTAAACCGCGTCGAGGCGTTCACGTAGACGGCGGCGCTGTCCACCTCGTCAAGGAAGCGCTCAGCCGCGTCATACCGTTCCGTAACAATCGCATCGGAATGGTGCGACCCATACCGGTTGATATGGTCAACCGCCGCATCAAACGATTCTACGACTTTGATCGACAGAATCTTGTCCAGATACTCAGTCGTCCAGTCCTCTTCGGTTGCCTCCTTGCACGAAATAGTCCGCCGCGTTCTCGGGCACCCTCTAAGCTCGCAGCCGCCCCTTTCGAGCGCCTTCGCCACATCTGGAAGAAACTCCGCGGCGACATCTTCATGCACCAAGAGGGTTTCCATCGCGTTGCACACGCCTGGCCGTTGAAGCTTGGCGTTGACTACGATCGATGCCGCCATGTCCAAGTCAGCATCCGAATCCACATAGACGTGGCATACGCCGTCCAGATGGGCAACGACCGGGATGCGCGATTCCTCCAGGATGCGCGCGATGAGTCCCTTACCGCCCCGGGGCACCACGACGTCTATATACGCATTCATTTTCAGTAATTCGCCCACGGCCGCGCGGTCGGTCGTCGTGATGATCTGCACCGCCCCCTCCGGCACGCCCGCCGCCACGGCTCCGTCAATGAACGCCTTGGCAATGGCCACATTCGAGTGTATGGCCTCGGAACCGCCCCGGAGAATGGCCGCATTGCCCGACTTCAAACACAGCGCAGCGGCGTCGGCGGTGACGTTCGGACGGCTTTCGTAGATGATAGCCACCACCCCCAGCGGCTGCCGAATCTGCGCGATGCGCATCCCGTTGGGATGCACCTTCTGCCGCACAATGTCGCCAACCGGGTCCGGCAAGGCAGCCACGGTCTCGAGACCGGCTGCCATCGCCTCAATGCGCGTGTCGGTAAGCTCCAGGCGGTCCAGCATGGCAGGTGTCAAACCCTTTGCGCGCCCGGCCTCCAAATCCTTCAGGTTGGCGACCTTAAGTCCGGCAGCAGCCTGGCGAACCCCCCGCGCCGCATTGAGAAGCGCCGTGTTTTTCACCGCGGGAGACAGCGACCGCAACACCTGCGCAGCGTCGTGGGCCGTCCTGCAAATCCCAGCGATTTCCTCGTGTAATATCATCGTGCGCGGTTTCCTTCCCTTCGCGTTAGTCTCCGTCCGGGCATGGCGTGCTTCCTTTACAATACGACCATATTGTTGCGGTGCACCACCTCGTCGAAATCCTTCCGCCCCAGGATAGCCTGTATTTGACTGCTCTTGCAGCCCTTTATGCGGTCGATATCTTCGCTCGAGTAATTCACAAGACCGCGGGCGATGTCATTCTCTTGAGCATCCGTAATCCGCACCGAATCGCCCATGCGGAACTTTCCATCGACCTTCGTGACCCCGGCCGCCAGCAGGCTCCGCCCCTGGCGCTGCAACGCATTCCTGGCCCCGTCGTCGATGCAGATGACCCCGCGCGAAGAACGCCCAAAAGCGATCCACCGCTTGCGATGCGATAGCGCCCCCCGTGAAGAAAAAAACGTCGTCCCCACGCCCTGGCCGCTGAGGGTATCATGCAGGATGTTCGGACGCCTCCCGTTCGCGATGACCGTGCGCACCTGAGCCGCGCAGGCTATTCGCGCTGCCGTCAACTTCGTCACCATGCCCCCTACGGAGGTCTGCTCCTCGGTGTCTCCGGCCAACGCCTCGAGCTCAGGCGTTATTGCCTTAACTTCGCGGATGAGACGCGCCTCGCGGTTCCGGCGCGGGTCGGCATCGAACAGCCCGTCAACATTGCTCAAGATAATGAGAAGGTCCGCGGAGATTTTCGCCGACACGCGCGCCGCCAGCGTATCGTTGTCGCCGAACTTGAGCTCTTCGATGGCTACGGAGTCGTTCTCATTAACAATGGGAATAACGTTCTTGAGCGTGAACAATGCGTGCAACGTGTTCCGGATATTGAGGTAGGTTTCGCGGCTGTCCAGGTCCGATGCCGAAAGCAACACCTGGGCCGAACGAAGTCCTCCTCCGTACGTGCGGAAAAGCGTCTCGTAATAGTGCATCAGGTTGGCCTGGCCTACCGCCGCGGTTGCCTGTTTCAGCGGCAGAAGCTTCGGCCGTTCCTTCAACCCGAGAGCCGTCATCCCGCAACCAATGGCCCCAGACGAAACCACGAGAATGTTCAGTTGCCGCTCCCTCTTGAGCTGGCACAGCTCTTTGACGATCTCTTCGAGAACCTGGCCGTCGAACCCTGATGGCCCCGTCAGAAGCGATGTGCCGATCTTCACAACAATCGTCTTCACTTTACTCAGGTCGGTATTCAAGCTCGATATCTCCAATATAGATGGACTCGCCCGGCTTCGCGCCGAGCCGCTTCAGTGCCTTGAACAAGCCCATGCGGCGCAGTTTGTGTTGCAGATGGGACACCGCTTCGTCGTTCTCGAAATCCGTCATGGCCACCGCTCGAAGCACGGGCTTGCCCTCGACGCGAAATCCGCCGCCTTCACGCTCGATCGTGTACGGCGATTCGTAAGTATACTCCCCTTCCTCGGCTTCTTCCGAGACGTTCGTTTCGTTGCGCCGCAACCGCTCGACAACAGACCAGAGACGCTCGAGAACGGCCGGGACTCCTTCTCCCGTCACGGCTGAGATCGGATACGCCCCGCCGTGTGTTTGCGAGAACTCTTCCGCGCGGGCGCGGCTTTCCGGGATATCAATCTTGTTAAGAGCGATGATTCTGGGGCGGTCGGCGAACACGGGGCTGTATTGCTCGAGTTCCGACTCCAGCATGTGCAACGCCGCCTCGGGAGCCTCGTCTCCCGCATCAATGATGAACACAAGGACTTTGGTCCGCTCGATATGGCGCAGAAAGTCGTGACCTAGCCCTTTGCCCTCGGCCGCGCCCTCTATAATCCCCGGGATGTCCGCCATGGTCAGCGAGCGGAACCCGTCCAGTTCAGCAACTCCCAGGTTCGGCGTGATCGTCGTGAACGGATAATCCGCTATCTTTGGAGTAGCCGCGGTAACTCGCGAAAGGAAAGTGGATTTGCCCGCATTGGGCAGACCCACAAGCCCGACTTCCGCGATGAGCTTGAGTTCGAGGACATAGTTGGCTTCTTCGCCGGGCTCGCCCAGTTCCGCGAAGCGCGGAACCCGGCGCGTCGAGCTCGTGAACCGGGCGTTGCCCTTCCCCCCTCGACCGCCCTGCGCCGCACGGAACCGTTGCCCCGGCGCCGCCAAGTCGCATCGTATCTCGCCGGTGTCAAAGTCACGCACCAGCGTTCCCACCGGCACGGGAATGGCGGTTTCCGCCCCTGTCTTGCCGTGCCGGTTAGAACCCTGCCCGTGAGTCCCAGCCTCGCCTTTCCAATGCGCATGATACCGCAATTTGATCAGCGACGAAGCCTCCGTGACGGCGACAAAAAACACGTCGCCCCCGTGGCCGCCATCGCCGCCATCCGGGCCGCCGCGGGGGACGTACTTTTCGCGCCTGAAGCTACAGCACCCGTTGCCGCCCGCGCCTCCGGTCACCCGTATTCGTACGCGATCGACAAACATGGCGCATCGCCGCTGTCCGCAGCGTTAATTCGACTCGGACGGTACGACGTCCACGCGTTTACGCTGCTTTGTAACGTGACGAAACTGGACCACGCCGTCCGCGAGCGCAAACAGCGTATCATCTCTGCCAATGCCCACATTTTCGCCGGGGCGGAATTTCGTGCCGCGCTGACGGACAATGATATTGCCCGAACGCACCACTTCGCCGCCGAATTTTTTCACGCCAAGCCGTTGTGCTGTGCTGTCGCGGCCGTTGCGCGAACTGCCGCCTGCTTTCTTATGTGCCATGCTCTACTCTCCTCTAGGCCAGGATGTTCTGGACCCTGAGCTCCGTGTAACTTTGCCGGTGGCCGTAAGTCCGCGTGTAGTTGTTCTTCCGCTTCTTCTTGAAGACCCGGATCTTCTTCGCGCGGCCCTGACGAACCACCTCGCAGACCACTTTGGCCGATTCCAGCGCCTTCGGATCAACGACCAGGCCGTCGTCCTTGCTGAGCAGCGCGATATCGGTCAGTTCCACCGTGTCGCCGACGGGCGCATCGAGTCTCTCAACACGCAACACGTCACCCTGGGATACCTTATGCTGTTTGCCGCCTGTCTTTACCACTGCGTACATGATGCTTACTCTCCAACACCGCCATGCGCATTCCCGAATCAGGAGAATCCGCGCTGAGGACGCACACCGGCGCGCCCGTTCTTCATGTTCTACCGGTCTCTACACGCGCCTTCTTGATTCCGGCGCATCACAAAAGCCTCTGCCGCGGCGCGCAACTCCGCGCACCCCGACAACGAGGCAAGATAACTCGACTTCGCGTTACGCGGCGACGGCAGGTTTTCCGTGATTGCCGAAAGCCGGCCAAACGCGCCCTCCGCCACGATCTCGTGACTGTTTGTCGTTGCCCGCGGGTCGGCTATCACCCGAACGCGCGTTTGCCTGGGGCCCACGCCAGCCAGACTCAGCGCTGCCGCAACATTCACATTCTTGGGGAAAGCTCTCACGGCCTCCAACGCCGTCCCCTCGAAAATGACCTTCGGTTCCTTCAAATCATCCAGCCGGATGTTGTTCTCGATAAGGTATGGCGCTCCTTCAAGCCCTTTCGGAGGCTTCCGCGTGGTCAAAGTCACGCTGTGCAAACCTCCCTCGCGAGCCGCGCGCACGCCGTCCAAGCCGGCGAGCGCTCCTGAGGGCAGCCACACTCGAACGTTGTGCTTCCGGGCCTCCTCGAGCAACCTGGGCTTCGTCATCAACCCGCCGATGCTCAAGATCAAGCAATCCTTGTGATACTTGATGGCGGCGTCAATGACACTCTCTACCGCGGTTGCATCCGCGCATTCCACCAGAAAATCTGCCGTAGCAGCGTTTTCTTCCAAACCGCAGATCTTTGCCGAGAGCTGAAAACTCCTCAGCAACAGCTCTGCCTTCGACGGCTCGATGTCGGTCAACGCCGAAATCTCCGCCGGGATATCACCCTTTTGCAGAGCTATGCAGAAGTCGGCCCCGATATTGCCGCAGCCGACTAACCCAACTCTCATCTTAGCCATATTACATCCGCAGTTTACAGGGCGCGACACGCCGCACTCCCAGCGATATGATTGCGCGAGAATGACTTAGACTGAGTACGCCAGGTACCTGACGCCGCGCTTCGGGGCATGATTCTCAAAAGTGCCCGCTCTACAGAGTCAAAAGAGAGTACCACACGGGGGAAAGCATAGTCAAACAACAATTTAGCCTTGGATAACCCCGGTCAGAGAAACCAGGAAAGAGGACATTTCTAATGTGGCTTGACGACAACAATTCAGCCGCAACCGTCCATGCGCAGTCCCTGCGCAAATCGCTGGGCAAACATTGACAAGATTGGGTAAGACGCCGTGCGGCTGGTGCGACCCGATTGCCTGCTCTTCTTCAGCGTCAACGGCGCGTCACGTACCAGCCTGGCCTGAAGGCCCGCAACATCGCCAAGCCAAGACCGCTCAGTCTCGCCGGGGTCAAGCGCAGATATCTCCGCGCACGGTTCAACGATATGCCAAGTTCTCGGCACCGGGGCATGGAGGTCCTCCGCTTCCCCGGACCTTCCCTCTGGGCTGGTATATTTCGCGCCTTTGGTGCTGTGACGCATGAAATGCGCGCCGGTCTTTTCCCATCCGCTCGGCGCCTTGAAAACCCCGGCCCATCCGTGAAATGCCAGAGTGCTTCTGTTGGCCCGCTCCACATTACTCCGGCGGTTAGCATGTAGACACTGGCAAGCCGGTACGCGCAGCCGCTAAACACATCGGCTTCGTATCTTCTCCAGGTCCCTGATAACGTTCCCCACAAAGGCCGGAGTAACAGGAATTTCATCAAGGACGCTATAGAACAGCCCTGTTTCGTCCTTGAAAGACTTCAGCGACTCGAGGCATCTCCGGATCTCAGCGAGCGAGGCGTCCGGACACCAGAACCGCACACCCAGCCGTCTCATGAGTTCCTCAGCCCACTCGGGCCTGTTCTGCTGAAGCCGCGCTACGGTAAAAATACCGAGACCTACCAGGTCGCCGTGGATAAAGTGGCGGCCGGTAAGGTTCTCCAGGTTGTATGCGACGATATGCTCGGCGCCCTCTTCGGGGCGGCTTGTCCCGAGCCGGGCACAGAACGCGACTTCCCGGCGGTACAGCTCGATTAGGGTGTCGATCCCCCGGGGCGTGACCTCAAAGACCGCCTCCGCGTTCGCGTCCAGCTCCTCGAGACAGCCTCGAGCCTCTTCGGCCACGCCGGCGTCGAACATTTCCCCATTTTGCCTGTGAGCGGCCTGCCAGTCATACAAGGCGGTGTGAATGCTCGCGATATCTGCCGCGCCGGCCCGGTTCAGTTCGGGAGGAGCTTGTTGGATCAGGTCGTAGTCTATGAGCAACTCCCGGGGACAAATCTTCCCCACATACCTGACCACGTTCTCCACACGCGCTCCCACCGAGTCCGTAAGGGGAGCATCCACTGAGACGATTGTGGGCACAAGAATCATCCGGCACTGGCGTTTCCACGCCACGAATTTTGCCGTGTCGCAACATGAGCCCCCGCCGAGCCCGACCACCGTGTCACACGCAGGAAGTTCGCTTTCGAGACGCTCCAGCGTTTCCAAACGCATATCCGAGACGAAATGAACGGCGCTGGGCCTCCATGACAAGGCTTTCTGTACCAAGCGCCACGGGGCTTCCATGGTAAGCACGGCGACCGTGCCCTCGATGGCCGCGAGTTCCTGCACAATCCCGTGTCCGCAACGGATGTCCGGCGCTCGGTATTGCATGACAGTCCCCTTTCCTCCCCAAGCACGCGCTTGAGTCCGCGCTATCCCAAGACTTCGCGAGCCATCCGCCGCGTGAGCCTTTGGCATCATGAGTCGCGAATATTGTATTCTAGAATCGAACGTGCCGCGCACACAACGAGTTGCGATAGAGACATGTCCGGTCTCCCTTCATGGTTGGCCATCACCGGACGCAACCCTTTCGGGTGACGATATGACCGAAGATGTGCATTCAGTGCCCGATGCCGGGCAAGAGAATCGCTTGGATTATTTCTTATTTGGACTACATCTGTCACGAAGGGCCCTCGAGACTTTTCAGGTGCAGACCCTTTTTCAGCGCAGCCGGGCCGCTGGCGGCCGCAATCACATACAGGCCGTTCAGGAACTCGCGTACGCAATGAACACCCGGCGGGCGCTTGAATCTCCGGACCGGCCCCCTGTCCGGCCCGGTCTAGTACTGGCGGCGGCTTTCCTTGAGGAACTCCTCCGGTACCTTATCGATGTCTATTGCCTTGATGAACGCCCGAACAGCATGGGCACCGGGCTGTCGGTCATCGACAAGAAGCGCGGTAAGGACCTCGTCAAGCAGCCCTTGAGCGCCTTCCTCGAACTCTACCCCCCGCATAGCGGCATGCTGGCGGGCCGATATAGCTCAAACCTCGAAGAGTCCCAGGACACGGATACGCAGGCGCACTATGTCTTGGCCCGCGAGTCAATCCTTCTCGAGCTGGCCATGAACAATCCCGCTGCCGCGCCTTTGAGCGAATTGTTCGATGACACAGACCTCAAGAATCGCGCTCCCTATCGCGCCATGGTGGCCCACCTCGAGAAGTTCTACGAAGGGCAGCCCCCGTTTACCCGGCTGGGCATGCCCCTTTTTGCGTGTCTGCGGGCGCCCATCCTCGCCTCGCCCTATTCCATCGAAGGCCAACTGCAATTCATACGAACACGGTGGCGCGACTTTCTGCCCGCGAGGTTTCTTGAACGTCTGAGTCAGGTCGAGGACGTCTTGAAGGAGGAGACCTTCCAGCGGGGCATGGGGCCCGGGCCCGCGCGCGTTCTCGAGTTCCGAAAACGGGCGGAAGGCGAGCTTTGGGGATATCCTGAACCCGAGAGGTTTACCGCCGACAGGGATTGGATGGCAAACGTCGCCCTTATCGCCAAGTCCGTCTATGTATGGCTCGATCAGCTTTCAAAGAAATACGGCCGCTCAATCAAACGCCTTGATCAGATCCCGGATGAAGAACTCGATACACTTGCCCGCTGGGGTTTCACGGGTCTTTGGCTCATCGGCATATGGGAACGGTCGGTGGCCTCCCAAACGATCAAGGAACGGATGGGCAATCCCGAAGCGGCTGCCTCGGCCTACTCGCTCTATGATTATGTGATTGCGGCCGATTTGGGCGGCCCGGAGGCGGCTGAGAATCTCCGGCATCGCGCGTCGCTGCGGGGCATCCATCTCGCCTGCGACATGGTGCCCAACCATGTTGGTATCTTTTCCAGATGGGTAATCGAGCACCCGCACTGGTTTCTTCAGCGTGATCATCCCCCATTTCCCGTCTACCGGTTCAGCGGTCCCAACTTATCCCCGGACCCGCGAGTCAGCATCTATATCGAAGACGGCTACTGGCAGCGCCGCGATGCTGCGGTGGTGTTCAAGCGCGTGGATAACCAAACGGGAGAAACCCGCTATATCTATCACGGGAACGACGGCACCAGCATGCCCTGGAACGATACCGCCCAGTTGAACTATCTGCTGCCGGAAGTGCGGGATGCGGTCATCAACACCATCATGCACGTCGCGCGGTGTTTTCCGATCATCCGCTTTGACGCCGCGATGACGCTGGCCAAGCGTCACTACCAGCGCTTGTGGTTCCCCATGCCGGGCGAGGGAGGCGCCATCCCGTCGCGGTCCGAGTATAGCATGTCACGCGCGGAGTTCGACCAGCAAATGCCGCAAGAATTCTGGCGTGAGCTGGTCGATCGCGTGAACGAGCACCAGCCCGATACCCTGCTGCTTGCCGAGGCCTTCTGGCTCATGGAAGGGTATTTCGTCCGCACCCTGGGGATGCACCGCGTATACAACAGCGCGTTCATGAACATGCTCAAAATGGAGGAAAACAGCAAGTACCGGCAGACCGTCAAGAACGTCCTCGAATTCAGTCCCCAAGTCCTCAAGCGCTTCGTGAACTTCCAGAACAATCCAGACGAACTTACCGCCATCGAGCAATTCGGAAGCGGCGATAAGTATTTCGGCGTGGCCGTAATGCTCGTAACCATGCCGGGGCTGCCCATGTTTGGCCACGGTCAGATCGAAGGGTTCAGCGAAAAATACGGCATGGAGTACCGGCGCGCCTATTGGAACGAGCTGGTGAACCAGGAACTCGTATCCCGTCATGAGCGGGAGATATTCCCCCTTCTTCGCAAACGGTACTTGTTCAGTTCCGTTGAAAACTTCGCCTTTTTCGATTTTGAAACCTATGACGGTTATGTGGACGAGAACGTTTTCGCCTATGTCAACCGGGCCTATGGGGAACGCGCCCTTGTTCTGTACAACAACGCGTACCAGCGCACCAGAGGCAGGGTCCGCATGTCCACGGCCATCAATGTGGGTTCGGAAAGCAGCGTCCATCTGGTGCGCAGGTCCCTTTCCGAGGCTCTGGGCCTGCGAGACGACGCCGACATGTATTACGTCTGCCGGGACCATACGCGGGGGCTCGAGCATATCTACCCCGCACACCAATTAGCCCAGGAAGGGCTGCACGCGCAGCTCGATGGCTATCAGAACACGGTGCTCTTGGATTTTCGCGAGGTGCGCGACATCGACGGTTCATGGGCAGCGCTTGCACGTGAACTTCATGGGCGGGGCGTTCCCAACATGAACGCGGCCTATCGTGATGTCGTCCTGAAGCCGCTGCGCGAATCCTTGCATCAGGCCCTGCGGCCCGCCCTGTTGAAGGCTCTGCTCACGGGCGGTACCGAAGCGTTATCCGATGCTGACGCGCGCCACGAGTTCGTCGAGGCAATGGAGACGTTCTTATGCGCCCTGCAGGAGCAAATGATCGGACCCATCGAAGTTGAAGCAACCTTGCGCGAGATCCTCAAGTCGGTAGACGCCGTCCACCGGACATGGGAAGAGGTTGGCTCACTGGGCGTTGAAAACAACGTCCTCACCTACTTGCTCGAAACCGGCAAACGCATGGCTGCGTCTCCCGAAAAGACGTGGGCGGTGCCGGCTCTTTGGGCTGTGCTGGCCCCTCTGGGAAATGCCGTCAGCCGGAGCGAATTACAGGTTCGAACAGCCGCATGGATGGACGAATGGCCCGTGGCTTCCGTGGTATTCGATGTGTTCCGCGAGTTGGGTCTCGACCACGGGCAAGCCACCCTCAGCACCGGCCTGATCAAACTGATGATACGTTATTCCGAATTGCCGCTGATCCTGACCGCAAGCGAGCGCGCGGAACTCATCGAACGCATGTTTGCCGACCCCGTCCTCAATGATTTCCTGTTCGTCAACGAGTACGAAAAGAAACTGTGGTTCAGCAAAGAGCAGCTCGAGAAACTCCTCTACTGGCTCTTCTTCTGCTCCGTGGTGACCGTCCTCGGCGACCAGATTCAGGTCGAGGAAAACGCCGCTGAGGCTATTCACAGCCAATACCACCGCGTGCATGAAGTGCTGGCCGCGGCAGAGACCGTCAAGTACGACGTTGCTCTCTTCCTCGAAGTGCTCTGCTAAGCCGGACCCTTTCCCCGGAGCCGCGCACGGTGCGCGTGCAACAGCTCTAGAAAGGCCATCTCCGCTTTGGTGTGATAGGCGTGCCGGCGTTGGATTACGCCAATCCGCACGCGGGGCAGACCCGGCACATGAACGATGGCCAGCCCTCGGTCCTCGGGCGTGATCGCGACACTCGGCAGAAACGCCACCCCGATGCCTTCTCCCACGTACCGTTTGATGACCTCGAAGCTCCCGCTGTCCAGAACAACCTGCGGCGCGAACGCCTCGCGCGTGAAAAAAGCCTGCAAAACCGTTCCCGTCCGTGTGTGAGGATTCAGCATCAGGAAAGGCTCCTCGCTCAACTCAGACAAGTTTACCCGGTTTCGCGATGCCAAGGCATGGTTGCTCGGAACTACCAACACCAGTTGTTGTTCGAACAGGTCACGTTCGATAAGCTCGTCATTGTCCACCGGAAGGGTCACGATGCCCAGGTCCAATTCCCCGCGTGCCACTTGTTCCGCGATGGCATGAGACGGGCGGTTCACCATAACCAGGTGGGTCTGGGGCATGGCCAGCGCGAATTGGAGCACCACCTCGGGCAGTACGTAAAGCGCTGTGGTGTCGCTTGTCCCCACGCGCAGTTCTCCTGCCTGGGTCTCATCGAAATCCTCCAATTCCCGCGAAAGGCTTTCCGTCTCGTTCAGGATATGACGCGCACGGTCGTAGAGAAGCGAGCCAACAGGAGTCAACCGGCACGTCTTGCGCTCCAGGAGCAGATGTCCAAGTTCCTTCTCCAGCGCCTTAACTTGTTGGCTTATCGCCGGTTGCGAACGGCGAAGCCGTTCAGCGGCCTTTCGGAAACTCTCTTCCTCGATGACCGCGCAAAAACACCGCAAGGCCTCGAGATTCATAATAAGCCCTCCTTATGAGCGGCATTATAACATTTCACTTGCATTATATCACCGCCCCTCGTTATCGTATGCCCCAATGGCGCCGTCAGCCTAGCGAGGAGCTTGATATGGATCCCAAAAAGCCTGGCCTGAGTTATCGCGATGCCGGGGTGAATATCGACGCAGCCGATGAAGCGTTGCGCAGCGTCAAGGATATCGTCAAAAAAACCTTCACGCCGGGTGTGCTCCGCGACATCGGCACGTTCGGCGCCATGTTCCAGCTGGATTTGTCGAATTACGCGGAGCCTGTATTGGTTTCGAGCGTGGACGGCGTCGGCACCAAACTGAAGATCGCGTTCGCACTGAACAAGCACGACACGGTGGGCATCGATCTGGTTTCTCACTGTGTGAACGACATTCTGGTACAAGGGGCCCGGCCCCTGTTCTTCCTGGACTATCTGGCATTTGGCCGGTTAGAACCGAAGATAGCCGTCGATGTGATCACCGGGTTGTCGAACGGCTGCCGCTACGCGGGCTGCGCGTTGATCGGCGGCGAAACGGCCGAGATGCCCGGTCTGTACAACGAAAAAGAATACGATTTGGCCGGCACGATCGTCGGCATCGTAGACAAGAGCAAGATCATCGATGGGGCCGCGATTCAAGAAAGCGACGTAATCATCGCGCTGCGCTCTTCAGGACTTCACACCAACGGGTACAGCCTCGCGCGAAAGATTTGCTTCGAGGTCGCGGGTCTCGGCCTTCACGACGAAATGCCGTACGTCGGACGCCCGGTCGGCGAAGCCCTTCTGGAGCCCCACCGAAGCTATTCCAGGGTGATGCAGGTCGTGCAGAAAATCGCCACTGTGAACGGTATGGTTCATATCACGGGCGGCGGGGTCACCGATAATCTGCCCCGGGTTCTGCCCGAGGGCATGGCCGCTGAGATCGATCTGAACGCGTGGGAGGCCCTCCCCATCTTCCGCTTTCTTCAGGAGACGGGCAACGTCACGGACGCAGAGATGCTCCGCACCTTCAACATGGGCGCCGGCTTCCTCGTGATCGTTTCCAAAACAGAAGCCGGGAAAACGCTCAAGGCGCTTTCCCAGGCCTGCGAGGAACCCAAGATCGTGGGGCGCGTTATCGCTGGTGATCACAAAGTGCACTACACGGGGAAGATTCGTTATGGCACATCGAATTGAAGTCGGCATGAAGCCCGGGTTCCCGGATCCGGCCGGAGACGCCACCAGGCAACAGCTCGCGGAGGATCTGGGCATCCACGTCGACGAGGTCCATGTCGTCGACGTGTATACCATCAATGCCACCCTCAGTGAAGATGAGCTGGAGCGGGTACGCACCGAACTTTTTACCGATCCGATCATCAACGAATCCGCCGCAAACGCCTCCCTCGCGTCCGACTGTGACTTTGTCATCGAGGTGGGGTTCCGGCCCGGCGTGACCGACAACGTAGGTAAAAGCGCCGCGGAAGGCATAGCCGACACGCTCGGACGCGCCCTGGCCCCGGGCGAAGCCGTCTACAAGTCTGCCTTGTATACAATTAGGGGCAACGTATCCGCCCAGGATTGCGAACACATCGCGCGCGATGCGCTTGCCAACGAACTCATTCAGCGCTGGGTCGTAAAATCACGGAGCGAGATGAAGGCCCTCGACGGACAGTCCCTCCTGGGATTGCCCCTTGTGACGGACAAGAGCCGCGCGGAGGTGCAGCGAATCAGTCTCGAAGTGCCTGACGGCCAACTCGTGCAACTCAGCCGGGAGAAGATGTTCGCCCTGGAACTCCACGAGATGAAAGCCATCCAGAAGTACTACCGCAAACCGGCCGTGCGCGAAGCGCGCGCCGCCGCCGGGTTGCCGGAAGAACCGACGGATATCGAACTCGAGATTCTGGCCCAGACATGGTCCGAACACTGCAAGCACAAGATCTTCAACGCGCTGATCGAGTATACCGACGAGGACGGCAACATCCGCCCGATCGACAGCCTGTTCAAGACCTACATCAAAGCGGCCACCGACGACGTCGCGAAACGCGTCGACTGGCTTGTGAGCGTGTTCCACGACAACGCGGGCATTATCCGGTTCGACGATAACTTCAACTTCGCTCTCAAGTGCGAAACCCACAACAGCCCGTCCGCCCTCGATCCCTACGGCGGCGCGATTACCGGCATCGTGGGCGTCAATCGCGACATCCTGGGAGCCGGTATGGGATGCCGCTGCATCCTTAACACCGACGTGTTCTGTTTTGCGTCCCCCTGGTACGACGGCGAGGTCCCGCCGCGGCTGTTTCATCCGCGCCGCGTCCTCCGGGGCGTGCATCGCGGCGTCAAGGATGGCGGCAACCAAAGCGGTATTCCGGACCTCAACGGCGCCATCGTGTTTCATGAGCGTTTCCTCGGGAAACCCCTGGTGTTCTGCGGAACCGGCGGAATCATCCCGCGAACCGTGGCCGGTAAACCGAGCCACGAGAAAGGCGCGCGCCCCGGTGACCTGATCGTGATGTGCGGAGGACGCATCGGCAAGGACGGGATACACGGGGCGACGTTCTCGTCGGAGGAACTTCACGAGGGTTCGCCCGCAACCGCCGTACAGATCGGCGACCCCATTACTCAGAAGAAAATGGCCGATTTCCTTCTTGAGGCCCGAGACCTCGGCTTGTACACCTGCATCACCGACAATGGCGCCGGAGGCCTTTCCTCGAGCGTGGGCGAGATGGCCCGAACACCCGGCGGCGCCGCCATCCACCTCGAAAAAGCG
>Ga0209201_1001667_pt1 | contig 24515 bp, 12 predicted proteins | sample AD_UKC055_MetaG_FD_184411 | JGI IMG/M metagenome (GOLD analysis project Ga0209201, IMG submission 184411) | Active sludge microbial communities of municipal wastewater-treating anaerobic digesters from USA - AD_UKC055_MetaG (SPAdes) (version 2) | ecosystem: Engineered > Bioreactor > Anaerobic >...
GCGTTTGATGTTTCTGAATTTCTATAATATAAAAAGTAATAATGGAGCGTGAATAAGAGATTACGGAAAAAATCAAACGAGCAGATTTTGCATTTTTGAAAATTGTGAAAATACAGAGAAACAGCACTTCCCCAATAGGATGGGGAGGGTTGTGTTTTATTATGAAAAGGGAAGGTTTTTATTAAGAAATTGGGGAGAGTTATCTTATCTGCGCCTTGGCAAAATGTGGCTCTTTTTTGTACACAAGGGTTGGGCTTTGGCTCAAAATAAAAAAACAATATATTCTCCTTAGAATAAACAAATATTCTGCTTAGCTTCTGTTATTCCACAAGAAAGGAACACAGCTTCCGAAACAGAATTAAGTTACGAAAATACAAACCGTTAAGATACTTTTCAAGTACCTTTTCCATTACAATTTAATTAAAATGGCAGCTGAGAATTATGTCAAGTACAAATTTTGTCTCCCGCTGATTTGAATAGGTTTGCAAAGAGCAGAATTATCCCAATTTAAAGGATTTTAATTCGCCATTAGGACACTGCAGAGCATTAAACCACACTATAGATTACACATATCTCACAGACAAAATAGGTTTTAGAAATATGTGTTATTGATCATAATATGATATTGTATGAGATGTTCATAACCAATTGAACTATAATCTAGTTATCCAATTTGTAAAACACACTCAGCAAGGCATTTACATTTTTATCCACAATTTTAATTAGCGTTTTATTAGGTGGGTGGATAATACTTTGTCCGCGTTTATTCTTCCCGCCAATTTCTACTAAAAAAGCTGGTGTTTTCATTCTATGGAAGAAGAAATTGCGCGCATTTCCAACTTCCGAAGTGGAGCCCTCAAAAACTTCATAATTTCCTTTCAGGTAATCCTTTTTGGTTGCATCTGCATATGTCCTTGCCAGGGCAAGATTTTTTTGAAATAGTTCAGAATTATTAATACGAGCCGGCAGATAAATATGTTCATTATATGCCCCAGAAATTGAGCTATGCAGAAAGATAGCCAGAACGAAATTATGGTTTTGAGCCAATTCCACTATAGCTTTTGTTTCGTTTTCAGAAGCGGGTTCGGAGCCCTTATAGAAGGGACTATTAGTATCTGTTTCAGGGTCTAAATCCCAAAAAACAGGATAGTTACGATTTAAATCAACGCCATCAGTGCGTAAGTCTAATTTTTTATTATTATCGGTATCGCGATTATTTTTGCGTTTAGTTTTTAAGATTCCCGAGCTCACAATCCGAAAACCCTCTGGATTCAAAGTTGGAACAATCCATATTTGATAGCGCTGTAAAAGATGTTGTTGTTTTATATTTTTAGAATAGCCATTTAGCAAGGTTTCTGCTAAAGTAAAAGCAATATTCACTCCGATAACTTCTTCCCCATGATGTTGACCGATTATCAAAATTGCTTCTGAGGCATTTTTATTGCCAAGTTGCAAAGCATAAATTGGCAGGTATTCTGCACTGCTAAAACCGATTATGCGTTTTTGGGCAAGATCGGGGTTTATCTGAACGATTTTATCCAGATTATCATTCAATTCTTCATATTTAATATATTTGGAATCGAGTGGATACATATTCCCTTTAGCGTAGGCACAATATGCTAAACAGGGCAAAATCTGCATCCAGAATATGATCTTTATAATATCATTTATTTGCATAAAAACCTTGTATTAGGTAATGGCCTTACCGTCAAGAAGAAATGAAAAAGGATTTTTTGAAGAAGGCAAAAAGAGGACTGCTGTTGTGTAACACAATACTTGTTTTGACTTTCAATTTTGCTTTTCTCGTAACACGATGCTTGTTTTGACTTTCAATTTTGCCACAGCTAGCCCAATTACCAGTTTCCTCTCATTTTTTTTCTTGCAACTGCATTTTGGCTATTTTACTAACTTCAAAATTGAGAGTTAAAACAAGAACGACTTCTCCGTAACACAATGCTTGTTTTTGACTTTCAATTTTGCCACTGACATTTCAATTACCAGTTTCCTCTCATTATTTTTCTGGCAACTGCATTTGGGCTATTTTACCAACTTCAAAATTGAGAGTTAAAACAAGAACAATACACACAGCCAACCGAACAACAACTATTTCCTGAACTATACAGTATCGAATGAACTTTTCATTTGTACGGTAGCAATAAAAGAGTGAAGTTTTTTTTTACAGGTTGGAAGATGCTCTGCAATGAAAAAATAGGTTGCCAGCATCTCCCGTTTTATTGAAGTTTTGTTTTAACTCTAAACCGAGCTTCAGCTTTGCCAGGAAAAGGCAGGGGACAAAATATCTTGTTGCTATATAAATCTCGTTTCAATATACGAAAGAATCGGTTTAGAGTCAAAAGCAAAACGAGTCAGCTTTGACAGGAAAAGGCGGGGGACAAAATATATTGTTGCTATATAAATCTCGTTTCAACACAAAAAAGGATCGGTTTAGAGTCAAAACGAAAAGAGAATGCTTGTTTTGACTTTCAATTTTGCCACTGCCAGCTTAATTACCAGTTCCCTCTCATTATTTCTCTGGCAACTGCATTTTGGCTATTTTACCAACTTCAAAATTGAGAGTTAAAACAAGAAAAATGCACACAGCCAACCAAGCTACAACTTCTTCTAGAACAACACTGTATCGAATGAACTCTTCATTTGTACGGTAACACTAAAAGAGTGAAGTTTTTTTTCATAGGTTGGAAGATGCTCTGCAATGAAAGATTTGGTTGCCAGCATCTCCCGTTTTATTGAAGTTTTGTTTTAACTCTAAACCGAGCTTCAGCTTTGCCAGGAAAAGGCAGGGGACAAAATATCTTGTTGCCTTACAAATCTCGTTTCAATATACGAAAGGATCGGTTTAGAGTCAAAAGCAAAACGAGTCAGCTTTGTCAGGAAAAGGCGGGGGACAAAATATATTGTTGCTATATAAATCTCGTTTCAATATACGAAAGGATCGGTTTAGAGTCAAAACGAAAAGAGGATGCTTGTTTTTGACTTTCAATTTTGCCACTGCCAGCTTAATTACCAGTTTTCTCTCATTTTTTTTCTTACAACTGCATTTTGGCTATTTTACCAACTTCAAAATTGAGAGTTAAAACAAGAACAATGCACACAGCCACCCAAACAACAACTTTTTCCAGAACAACACTGTATCGAATGAACTCTTAATTTGTACGGTAACTATATTGTGGTGAAGTTTTTTATACCGATGAAAAGGATGCTCTGCAATGAAAAAATAGGTTACCAGCATCTCCCAATGAAATGAAGTTTTGTTTTAACTCTAAACCGAGCTTCAGCTTTGCCAGGAAAAGGCAAGGGACAAAATATACTGTTGCCTTACCAATCTCGTTTCAATATACGAAAGGATCGGTTTAGAGTCAAAAGCAAAACGAGTCAGCTTTGTCAGGAAAAGGCAGGGGACAAAATATCTTGTTGCCTTACAAATCTCGTTTCAATACAAAAAAGGATCGGTTTAGAGTCAAAAGCAAAACGAGTCAGCTTTGCCAGGAAAAGGCAGGAGACAAAATATCTTGTTGCTATACCAATCTCGTTTCAATATACGAAAGAATCGGTTTAGAGTCAAAACCAGAACACGAAAAAAACACTATTTCAGTTCAAATTTGCGGGACGCTAAATTTTGAATAAAAGCTCTGTCGTGCGAGACAAATATCACTGCTCCCGGATATTGTTTTAGTGCTTTTTCCAGCATTTCGCGGGTTTTGATGTCCAAATGATTGGTTGGCTCATCCAAAAGCAAAAGATTGTATTCTCCACATAACAAAGCAGTTAGTTGCACTTTAGCCTTTTCGCCCCAAGAAAGAACTGCTATTTTATGATAGGCAATATCTCCTGTTAGTCCCAAGCATCCCATAAAGTTACGAATCTTAATTTCCTCAGCGGAAAATTGTTTCAAATACTCCAAAATAGTTAAATTTATCGGTAGTATATGCAAATCCTGATTGTATATGCCCAATCTTAAAAAATTAGCATATGAAACAGTCCCTTTTTTAGGTTTCAGGTCGCCAGCAATTATTTGCAGCAGAGTAGTTTTACCCTTTCCGTTTGCTCCTGCAAGCCAGATTTTTTCACCGCTCCAGATATAAAAATAGAGGTTATGCAAAACCTGTTGTTCGCCGTAAGCAAAATCAATATCTTTAAGAGAAAGCAGTTCTTTTTGTTGTCCTGTGGCAGGAGAAAACACTATTTTTCTGGTCTTATCTTTGATCGGTTTTTCAATTGGAAAGCGAGTTTGCAGCATAATTATGCGCTCTTCAATATGTTTTGCCTGTTGATTCATTGTTCGGGCAGCATTAAAAATTGATTCATATTTAAAACCACCCCCCTCAGGACGAGTTTCTTTTTGAAAGCTATTTGCCCAGTTATGTCTTTTTTGGGCTGCTTCTTGCAGTTTTCCAATCAGTTTTTTGCGCTCGGTATATTGTTTTAACTGGTGTTCTTGCAATTCCTGTTTATCTTTAGTAAAACTTTGATAATTGCCTGTTCTAATCAGGACTTTTCCCTTTTCCAGTTCAATGATTTTTGAAGCAGTGTTATCAATAAAAATTCTATCGTGGGAAACATAAAGGATAGCTTTAGGATAGGCATTTAGCCAATTTTCCAACCAGACGAGTTCTTTTAGGTCAAGATGATTTGTTGGTTCATCCAAAATTAATATATCCGGATTTTGTAATAAAAGCGAAGCAAGCTGAACGCGGGTTGTTTCTCCTGCGGAAAGAGTGTTGAAACTTTGTTGGGCAAGGAGATTCAAATCCATTTCTCTTATCACATCATCCACCGTTTGTTCCCACATTATTACATTACTTTGATCATATTCTTGCCACAATTCAGCAAGACGCAAGCCATCTTTTTCCTGAAGGTTGTCTATTCTGGAAAGGGCATTGATTTCATTAATTATATTATAACTGTTAATATCTACTTGCAATAGATAATCACGCACGGTTATACTACCACGAACCATAAGATCCTGAGGCAGATAACCAATTTTGGGAATTGAATTAGGGTAAGAAATAGAACCGGAAGTTGGCTGCAATTCTCGCATTATTATTTTTAGCAAGGTTGATTTTCCGCACCCATTTTTTCCGATAAGGGCTATTTTTTGTCCGTCACAAATATCCAGAGTAATTCCGGATAGAATTTCTTGATATTGATCGGGATAGGTAAAGTGTATATTTTTCAGCTGTATTGCCTGCATTGTAGCTCCTATAGTTATTTTTTGGCATTTTTCTGGTTTGGCAAGCATAACAGCTTTGTAGCAGAACTAAAAATATAGATTCTTTTTTCCTATGCTGTTATGCATTCATTTTAGAGTTGATCACAGATTTTACCTCCTATTCTTAAATTTGTAATCATAATTTGCAGTTATGAGGAAAAGGTCAAGGAAAATAATGCTTTTCCCGTTCCTTGCTTCACTCTGTAGACTTTCGGTAACGATTCTCTAATACTCTAATAACGAAACTACTTTAGCGTTACTTCATTGTTACTTTATTATTACGGAGTTGCCTTAGAACCGATTAAGCAATAAGGAGTTATGCTATTTTTTCTTTTAGGGTCTTGTGTTTGTGCAAAAAATTTGCTAGAACATCTTTTATTTATGTTTGCTGTTGCCAATGGCTTATTTTCATTGACGGAATTCTGCATAATCATTAAGTGTTTTGGAATGGATTAACATATAAGTTGAAAAAGAACTTACCAGCCCAATTATCAAATGGAGGTGAAAGAATGATAGAACTCAGATTTGGTGATATAACTAATTTTAAGGGCGAAGCAATTGTAAATGCAGCCAATAGTACCCTTTTAGGTGGTGGAGGAGTAGATGGTGCAATTCATAGAGCTGCTGGAAAAGGTCTTTTAGAAGAATGTAAAACATTGGGCGGTTGCAAAACAGGTGAGGCAAAGATTACCAGGGGTTATAATCTTAAGGCACAATTTGTTATCCATACAGTTGGTCCTATTTGGCAAGGAGGCAACTCAGGGGAAGCGGAACTTTTGGCTTCTTGTTATAAAAAGTCCCTCGAACTGGCATTTTCACATAGAATCAAATCCATTGCCTTTCCCAATATATCTACAGGTGTATATCGTTTTCCCAAAGATGAAGCAGCCAAAGTAGCTATTTCTACAGCACAGGAATTTGTAGAAGAGCATCCTGAGATGGAGATCTATTTTTATTGTTTTGATCTGGAAAATTACAATATATACCAAAAGCTGATGGGATAGTTTGCAAGAAGAGAGGGGAAATATAACATATCTTTTTCGAGTACTTTACGCACCCATCGCTATCATTGTGTCGCCCTGAGGGGCTTTTATTGGTTATATAATACAATCCTCTAAATCCTAAAATCCTTAAATCCTTGTTTCTAAAATTCAGTCCTAAAATCCTCGTTTCGAGTGCTTTACGCACCCATCGCTATCATTGTGTCGCCCTGAGGGGCTTTTATTGGTTATATAATACAATCCTCTAAATCCTAAAATCCTTAAATCCTTGTTTCTAAAATTCAGTCCTACTAATCCTTCTCAACCGAAGAAAATAGCAATTATCCTTTCAGAACAGCAGTAAATTGTTTGCGCATTATTTTCCCCCCACTCGCATTTTGCGATTCCCATAAAATAATATAAAGTCCGCGAGGGGCAAAAGTGCCATCCTGTTTGCAACCATTCCAATGAACAAATCCTGAAGCATTTACTAAAGAATAATCTGCAATTGTACAAATTTTACGGCCACTCAAATCAAAAATACGGCAGGAAATACGATTAGTTTCAGCAGGAAAATTGTAAGCAAGGGTGATTTTTTCGCCAGCTTTAGCATTACAGGGACTTCCAGATAGCGTAACTTTCCCTAAATCAGGAAGTTCTGTTTGGGGTAAAATACTATTTGGTAAACCAGGAGTCCCTCCTATTTGGTTATAACAATTTTGCCAGAAAACAGTGGAATCGCTCAAAACTCTTTCACGGGATATTCCTTTTAATATTTCCTCTCCAGTGTAAGATATAGAATCCAAAGTTGTCGATTCATTTTTCAAAACCAAAAGATCTCCAGAATTATTTAGAAATGTCCAACTCTCAGCTAAAATAACAGAACCTATTGGACAATCCGGATAGCGAATAAGTAATTCCTCTGGATATTGGCAGATAACATAATAGCCACTGTTTTCGGGCAAAGAAAAACGGATCTTGGAATTGGAACTATCTTCAATATAATAATCCCCTCGCTGTTTAATTCCACAGTAGAGCTCAATCCATTCCTGGTTATTGGTTTCGGGATTAGCCAAATATTCGTTGATATAAATTCCCTGTTCCATATCCGGATTTATAGGAATCAATAATATATTATTGGTAGAATCCGGATCGTCTGTTAAATTTAGCTTTATAATCAGAGGATAATTGTTACAGTAAAAAGCTAAATTAACCCACAATGAATCTAATGCAGGAATGGGAGAAATAATCTGCTGAGCCAGTAAATCATCATTTTGCATAACAGATAATTCTGCTGATATTAGAGGAGTGATGGAACTAAGATTTTTCAACCACAGATCTATTTCGGCAAAGCCATAATCATAATTAAAATTATATTGGCCAAAAGCATAATCGCAATGGCGCCGGTTTGGCAAGCCGGGAGTAGGATTTGCTTCTGCAATGAAATCTATTGCACAATTATTAGTATCCAAACCGTCAATAATTCTTGCCAGAGAATTACCTGCTATAACATCTGGTGCAAAATAAATTCCGGGATAATTAGTATCATCTATCAGTTGATTTGTATTAGGAGAATCGTAAAGCACAGTATCAGTATAAATTCCATCTGGACTAATATAACAGATACCATCTGTTTCACTACCACCATTTTGAAAACTAAAATTATAGATAAGTTGAGCATTAGGAACCGAGGACCCCCCTATCAATAAATAACGACCTGGTCTTAATTCAAAAAATGGAATAGTGTATTGAAGGGTAAAAGAAGCTCCTCCAGAGACAATTTTTGCCCCTTCCAGTTGTTCAGAACTATTGCCGTTATTAAAAAGTTCTATCCATTCAAAACCATCATCAGAACCAACTGGATCGTAACAAACCTCATTTATAACAATGGCAGCAGTCAAGGGAAAAAGATAAAGACAGCCACAAAGAAAGAGGAGACAGGTTTTTATCCTGTTCATACAGAAGAATTGTTGTTCCCGTTGTTCAATACCATGGGTAAGGGTTGAATGTTCCAAATTTGATTAGCATATTCCATAATCGCTCTATCGCTGGAGAATCTCCCCATTTTAGATACATTTATTATAGCTTTTGTTATCCACTGTTCGCGGTTTTGATAAAGTGTATCAACTCTATCAAATGCATCCATAAAAGCACGAAAATCAACTCTATCAAATGCATCCATAAAAGCACGAAAATCAACTAAGTTTAGATATAAGTCACCTTCTTCCATAAGTGATTTCCAGATAGGCAGAAAGAGACCTTTTTCGCCTTCCTCAAAGCTACCATCTATTAAGGAATCAACTACTCTCTTCAGTTCAGGATCATTTTCATAATAACTATAGGGGTTATAACCGCTTTGTTGTAGATGTCTTACCTGCTCTGCATTCAAGCCAAAAATAAACATATTTTCAATTCCGATTTCTTCAGACATTTCGATATTGGCTCCATCCAAAGTTCCCAGGGTTAAAGCTCCGTTCAAAGCAAATTTCATATTTCCCGTTCCGCTGGCTTCGTAACCTGCAGTAGAAATTTGAATGGAAAGATCTGTTGCCGGAATAATCTTTTCTGCCAGAGAAACAGAATAATTTGGCAAGAAGACTACTTTCAAACGGTCTTTAACATCAGGATCTTTATTCACCACTTCCCCAATGTTATTTATCAATTTTATCAGTCGTTTAGCTAAATAATATCCAGGAGCCGCTTTTCCGGCAAAAATAACTGTATGCGGAACAAAATCACCTTGCGGATTATCTTTTATCTGAAAATAACGAGCAATCGCTCCTAACACATTCAATAATTGACGTTTATACTCATGCAATCGTTTTATCTGAGTATAAAAGAGAGAATTATCCTGCACTCTGATACCTGTTTCTCGGTAAATATATTTACTTAAGTGATTTTTGTTGATCTGCTTCACTTCAGCAAAGGAAGTACGAAAGTCGTAATTATCTATATACTGTTCAATTTTACTAATTTCTTCCAAATTCCTAATCCAGCCGTTTCCTATATATTCTGTAATTAAACTGGCTAATTGAGGATTACAAGTATGCAGCCAAAGCCGAGGAGTGATACCATTCGTAATATTATGAAATTTATCAGGATACATTTCAGCAAGATCGGGGAAAATTCTCTCACATAGAATTTTGGTATGTAATTTGGCTACCCCATTCACTTTGTGTGCACTATGAATTGCTAACTGAGCCATCCTAATTGCTTTTCCATTAGTTTCTTCAATTATAGAGACATTACGCATTTTAACAATATCACCTGGATATAAGCGAATAACTTCTTCCATTACTACACTGTTTATTTGATAAATAAGTAATAGATGACGCGGCAGTAATTCCTCAAAAAGAGAAATACTCCATTTTTCTAAAGCTTCAGGTAAAATTGTGTGATTTGTAAAAGAAAAACAACGCTTTGTAATCTCCCAGGCAGAATCAAAACTGAGACGATCCTCATCAATCAAAATACGCATCATTTCAGGAATGGCAAGAGCTGGATGAGTGTCATTTAACTGAATAGCAATCTTTTCTGGAAGGTCTGTAAAGCTATTATGATCCCTTTTCCAATGTGAAAAAATATCCTGGAGCGTAGCAGAAACAAAAAAATACTCCTGCTGCAAACGTAACACCTTACCTAAATGAACATTATCATTGGGATAGAGCACTTTGCTGATGTTCTCGGAAATGGTTTTCTTCTCCACCGCTTTTACATAATCCCCACTATTAAAATATTCCAAATCAAATTCATCACTGCTGGTTGCTTGCCAAAGACGTAAATTATTTACATTATCTACTTCATAACCAGGAACAGGAATATCCCAAGCAACAGCCATAACATCTTCTGTATCAACCCAATGATATTCAATTCTGCCATCAGGAAGGGTCTGCGTAATAACTTTGCCTCCAAAACGAACTCGGTATGTGAGTTCCGGACGATTTATTTCCCATGGGCAACCATTTTTTCGCCAGTGGTCTGGTTCTTCAACTTGATAACCCTGAACAATTTGCTGTTTGAATATGCCAAAATCATAACGAATTCCATAACCATAAGCAGGAAAAGCTTGGGTGGCTAAAGAATCCATAAAACAGGCAGCTAAACGTCCTAAACCTCCATTTCCTAAACCCATGTCCGGTTCCAATTCAATTATATCTTCCAAGCGGTAACCCATCTGCTTTAACATATCGTAAACTTCGTTGTACACTTCCAGATTTATTAAACTGTTGGTTAGCATTCGCCCCAGCAAGAATTCCATTGAAAGATAATAGACTTTCTTCACATCCTGCTTTCGATATTCATATTGAGTGCGTAACCATCTCTCAATTAATAGATCGCGTAAACTGAGAGCCAAAGCATAATATATATCCCAATTTCTAACAGTGGTTGTATCTTTTATTAATGAATATTCCAGATGATTTAGAAATAAGGCCTTTATCTCACTTCCACATTCCTCTGCTCGATCTGAAAAGAATATGGAATGATAGTCATTTTTTTGTATTAAACCTTCTTTCATTAGTTGTTCCCTAGCTTTATATGTATAGATTTTAATCCAAATGCTGCATTAAGATTTGTTGTCAAGAAAAAAGTGCAGAATCTCTTTGCCGAGTAAAGGAAAAAAGTACCACCCTTTTTTATTAAGTTCAGTTCCTAAGAAAAAAGTTATATTCTGTTTCTACAATTCATCAGAAATTTCCCGCTAACCAAAAAATCCCAATAATGTAACCACATAGTTTATAGACATTTTCAGCAACTGAATCGTTGAATAAAATTATCCTAAAAACAGGCAAGCTCAAAGTCCGCTGATTAACTTCAGTTTATTTGCCAAGCAAGAACAGGTTAGCTCATTTTCCCCGAACTTTAAAATTATGGATTGATATTAAGTACTTTCCTAATATATCTATCTGTCATCAGGTATTTATTACTTTTGGATAAACTGTCTATCGGCTTCGACTTCAACTACTCGCTCTTAATGGAAAGCGTTAATCAAGTGTTTATCTAGCCTTAATCAAGCGTTAATTATTAACGCTTGATTAAGGCCTGTTAAACGATAGATTAATGGCCTCGAGCAAGGATAATAGGAGACAAAATTATTGGGATTTTATTACAAAATTGATTGTTACAGTTGGTATAATGCAGTTTCAAGAGGGGAATTATCGTGATATTTTTATATTGTTACTTTAATCCTTCCAATTGTAATTGATGCTTATATGTGTCTTATAGGAATAAAAACTATAGAGGGGATAATTTTTAACTATACTAGCCAAATCTTGTTCACTTCAGATCTAATGTTTTAATTTGCAGCGCAATCTGCAGGAGTCTTTTTTTTATTGATAATTGCTTATTAAATAAAAGAGCCTCTCCTGGATTGAGAGGCCCATTCTTGTTATATGATTTATTGTGAAATTAATACATATCACCCATACCTGGATTGGGCATTGGAACTGCAGGTTCTGGTTCTTTGATATCGGTAATTGTGCATTCAGTAGTCAACATCAAACCAGCTATGGAAGCTGCATTTTGGATAGCAGAACGCACAACCTTGGCAGGATCAATAATTCCGGCTTTGAAGAGGTCTTCATATTCACCGTTTGCAGCATTAAATCCCATATGGATATCGCGGAAACCTTTTAGTTTTTCAACTACCACGGCACCTTCTTCTCCAGCATTAGCAGCAATTTGATATGCGGGTTTTTCTAACGCTTTAGAAAGAATATCCACTGCCATTTTCTCTTCAAAAGAGAGCCCTTTCATTTGCTTAAGAGCTTTTGCAGCATGAATTAAAGTAACTCCACCACCGGGAACAATTCCTTCTTCAACTGCAGCCCGGGTAGCATGTAAAGCATCATCAACACGAGCTTTTTTCTCTTTCATTTCAGTTTCGGTAGCTGCTCCGATTCTAAGAACGGCTACTCCACTGGAAAGCTTGGCAAGACGTTCCTGAAGTTTTTCTTTATCGTAATCGGAGGTAGTCTCTTCGATCTGAGCTTTTATTTGTTTAATTCTGGCTTGAACATCTTCAGGATCACCAGCACCTTCACGGATAGTGGTATTTTCTTTATCCACAATTATCTTCTTGGCACGCCCTAAATCACTCATTGTAGCGCTATCAAGTTTTCTGCCCATCTCTTCAGAAATAAGAGTTGCTCCAGTAAGAACTGCGATATCTTCCAACATAGCTTTTCTGCGATCTCCAAAACCAGGAGCTTTAACCGCTACCACATTCAGAATTCCGCGCAGTTTATTAACTACTAAAGTAGCAAGAGCTTCACCTTCAATATCCTCTGCAATGATCAATAAGGGACGGCCATTCTGAGAAACTTCCTGCAAAATAGGCAGCAATTCCTTGAGCCCACTGATCTTTTTATCGTAAATCAGAATAAAGGGATCTTCCAACTCGGCAATCATCTTTTCTGCATTAGTGACAAAATAGGGTGAAATATAACCACGATCAAATTGCATTCCTTCTACTTTTTCCAAGCCAGTATCAATAGATTTTGCTTCTTCAATATTGATGATTCCTTCTCTACCAACACTATCCATAGCTTCAGCAATAAGAGCTCCAATCTCAGGATCATTATTAGCAGAAATAGCCGCAATCTGAGCAATTTCTTCGCTACTTTTAATCTCTTTGCTATATTCTTTAATCTTATCCACTATAACCTTAGTTGCCTTTTCTAAACCACGCTTCAAATACATTGGATTAACGCCGGCGGTTACATGTTTTAAACCTTCTTCAATAATAGCTTGCGCCAAAATTGTAGCTGTGGTTGTTCCATCACCAGCAGTGTCATGAGTCTTTTCAGCAACTTCTTTACAAAGCTGAGCACCCATGTTTTCAAATTCATCTTCCAGCTCAATTTCTTTGGCAATGGTCACTCCGTCATTGGTAATTGTAGGAGAGCCATATTTTCTATCCAATACAACATTTCTACCCTTCGGACCAAGGGTAACTTTTACGGCATCAGCCAGTTTATCCACACCGCTTTTTAAACTTGTGCGAGCACTATGTGCATATTGCATTTGTTTTGCCATCTTGTTTTCCTCCATAATATTAATTATTTTGTTTTCGTTTTCTTAGCAGTCAATTCATTTGAGTGCTAATATTATTATAGTCAGAAAACTGTCAAGCGCAAATTTATTTTTTTATGCTCTCCCCTATTCTTTACTTACACCTAAATGGTCTAACTACTCTTTTTTATTACAAGAAATAGGGATATTAGAGAGTTGTGCTAAAACTGCTGCTCATTTTTTCTTTCATTTTTGCCCGAAATTTACTTAAAGAACTCATCCCTCAAAACTATCCTCAGGCAAGATAATATTAGTTAATTGCACTATTCCACAATTGGAAGTAACTAAACATAGCAAGGAACCTAATTGTTTAGCGATACTATGAATTGCTAATCTTCCATTTTTTCAGAGATAAAATAAAAGGTGCGTAAAAAACTACGCACCTTGCAGAAATGTATTATTGTGTTATTTAACCATCACAATCTTACGAGAAGAATTATATTCGGGAGCATTCATCCGCACAATATAAGTTCCGGCAGAAACAATGTGCCCGTTATTATCTTTTCCGTCCCAAACGATACGATAGTTCGATGCCTTTTTATCTTCATCTACCAAGTTCTTAATCAGTTGACCTTTCAGGTTGTAAATTTTAATCGTTACCCTGCCATCCTTGCTAAGATCAAAAGGAATGGTCAAAGAAGGATTGAAGGGATTGGGGAAAGGATTATTTAAAGCTGTTATGAGCGGAATTGGAATATCAGGATTATTGCCATTGGTCACTTCCACAGCAATTGAGCCATAATAAGATACAGAGCCATCCTGTCCTTCAATCTGTAGCCAATAATAATAAGTGCCGTTGCAGGGAATTTCATTATCAATAAAGGAATAGGGAACAGCCGTGGAAGTATTATTTGCCTCAATTAAAGAACTTACTGCTATAGCAGTAGAAACTTCTGCCACAGTATTACGCAATACTCTAAAGCCAGTTAAACCTGATGCCGATTGAGTTACCCAATCCAGACGCACTTTACCCTGAACCATTAAAGTGGCTGTAAAAGAGGAAAGAACTACAGGAAGGGTCTGCCCACTTTCATCATTGAGAACAATTTGCAGATTATAAGTTGCTTTGCTTAGTTCAGGTAAATTATTTATTGTCACTGTTATTGATTTATCCCCAGATTCCGTTACTGGATTGACACTGAAAGTAACAGTCTGTAATTCACCACCATTCAAACGATAACGAACATCAGTCGGATGATAACTCAATCCCGTATAATAAAGAACATAAGCTCCAATGCCGATACTACGATTATCAAAAGCAAAATTATATTGCAAACCCTCAGGATGAATGCCATAACTCATAGAAACAGTAATGATATCATTTCCAGAAGAAACAAACTCGGTAGGATCCACTTTCACAGTGGGAGTAACAATTCCGTGCCCGGAATCATAAGCTCCTACATTTATTGTGGTTTCGTCACTGCTGCTGATTTCTGTGCTACCTGTGCCTGCGGAAACATTGTTAGTTGTAACTGCTTTAGTAATAGAATAATTACTATTCAAATCCGGATCACTACTGTCAACTGCCTTTACTCGATAATAATAAGTTGTATTAGCATTAAGACCATTGATTGTGCAGGAAAAGATGTTTTTTTCAAAAATCTTTTCATGATAACCATTCAGGAAACTGGAAAAACCGATGTCAGTGGAAACATCCAGTAAATAACGTTCTGCACCTGAAACCGTACCCCACTGAATTTTAAAACTGGAGGTAGTTGTATTTGATTCTATAGTAGAAGGAGATGGTGTAGCCAATTTTTCTTTTACCGTTACTTCATAAGAACAAGTGGAAGCATCATTACTGGTAGTTAAATCATACATTACAGGGTCAGTGAAATCATTCGCAGTTGTGCCACTGGCCTGAGTTGTATCCCCAACTTTTACTGTAGCCCTTGGTGCTGTGAAAGTAGCTACTAAGTTAGTAACATTAGTGTCATTCGGAACAACTACTTTGATGGTTTTATTGGTATGATCAATGGTTCCGGTTGCAGGAGGATTACTGAAAGAAAATGCAGTAATCGCCAGTGGGGTAGCTTTTAGCTCTGCGCTTATTGGATTCCCATCTTCCTCATAAACTGCTTGAACTTTATATCGATACTGATTTCCATTGGTCACATCGGTACCGGTATCTATATAATTATAAGTTCCCTTACCTTTATCAAGATAGATACTTCCAATATTGGTTTCATTGCGCAGAATATTAAAATAACGCAAGCCAGTACCTGTTGGTAGTAATCCAGCTGGATTATTCCAAGTTATTTTAACATAGCTATTGCCTACATCAGCTATCAATAAGTCACTGGGAGGATTGTTGTTAAAATTAATAGCACAACTGTTAGTTGTTTGTTTATCTCCTACGACCCCAACCAATTTCGCATTATCAACTGTAATTTTAACATTACTTACACTGGCTGCAAATTCGTGATAAGTGGCATTCCCGGAAAGATAAACTCTGATATTAGATGTCTCCAGGCATTGAACTTCGCTAACCTCAAGTCCAGCTGGTAAATTCTGAACGGTAATATTATTTTTTGTTATGTTAGAAACAAAAGTAGTATTTGTAGCATCTATCCTAAGATATGCATCCGAACTTACGACGCCAGTATTGGCAGATGTTTCTGTAATTGTCTTGTAAGTGGCATTGAATTCTATAATTGGTGCTCCTGTAACTTGACCTGTCGGAGAACTTAAAACTGTTATGCCTGGACTTAATCCTGTTGCAGCTTTAGGAGTAACCTCAAATTTTAGATATTTTCCTAAATCATCTTGAACAACTGTATAGGTTTTACTTGTTGCTCCATCTATCTCAGTATAAGTTCCTGATTGACTGTCACTTATTAACCAACGAAAAGTGGTTCCGCTTTCAGTATCGTTATCGGCGTCATAATATGTATATGAACCACTTAATGTTTGTCCTACTTTAGCAAATGCAGGATTTGCTATTCTAACATTTTGAGCTACTGGGACAACATTCCTATTGATATCCAAGTATGTATAATAATCTGATGGGGAGCCATATCCTGATTCCTGTACAAATGAATATACAGTATTACCATCACCATCAGAATCTCCAAATAATCTGAATTTAACTCTAATTTTGTTCTGATTAGTAGGTGGAGTTGGAAGAACAAAGGAGACAGTATCAGTAAAAGTTCCATTGGTACTAATAATTCTATTTAATGGACGAACATTAACATAAGTATAACTGTCTTGTGTGTCATTGTTCCACCAATATAATCTTAGCTGATTATTGTTGGAACCGTTTGTTGCATAACCTAAACATTCAACTGATCCCTGAGAAGTAAAATCAGATGTAGTATAGTTCAAATATACAATAACTCTTTCACCTAAATGAATTGTTTGCCCTCCCCCAGCTGCTTTAATACCTACTTGATTAAGAGTCAATGTTTGTCCTACTAACACTATAGCCCACAATAAAATGACTGATAAGATAAAAAGTTTCTTTTTCATTATATCCTCCTGAAATATATATACTTTTTACTTAAATTTCCTTGTTCAGGATTTGGACTTGAAGTTCATTTTCAATGTCCCTATAAATACTAATTCTCTTTAAGTAAAAAGCAAGAACTCTGTCAAGTAAAAAAACGGATAATTAGGGTAATTGAAACTAACAAATCAAGAAGTATTATGAGAAGAGTTGAATAGAAATAGAGAGATGTTTATCTTTTATTTTTGTTATATTTACTATTGGTGTTTCTATTAGCTTGATTTGAGGGCAGTTACAAAACTACAGAGGTAATTATTTTTAACATTAGAGAGCATAAATACAGGGGACATTTTTGCTCTCAAGCTAATTTTAGCTGTTGATATTTATCCTCACTTGCCAAAATTATTTTTTGCTCTTGTGGCTATCCCTATAATCAGTATGTATAAAATGGCCTTACTTCTCTATTTTACCGATGCAGAAAGCTTGTTTTGACTTTCAATTTTGCGAAGGCCTTTAAAAAACCACCTTCCTAAAATTTCAGGTTAGGGGATCTTACTTTGAACTGGTATCAAGATTTCAAAATTGAGAGTTAAAACAAGGAAATGCACACAATCAATTGAATTACGAACTATTCAAAAAATACACTGTGGCGAAGTAGAAGTTTCATTTTAACTCTATTCCAAGTTCTGAAAGTTGGATATGTGATCAAATATTGTGTTTGCCAATGATGTTTTATTTTAACTCTATTCCAAGTTCTGAAAGTTGGATATGTGATCAAATATTGTGTTTGGTGATGATGTTTTATTTTAACTCTAAACCGAGCTTCAGCTTTGTCAGGATCGAAATATGAACAAAATTACCTGTTGCTATCTGAATCTCGTTGCAATAGAAAAAAGAATCGGTTTAGAGTCAAAACAAACGAGACCTGCTTGTTTTGACTTTCAATTTTGCGAAGGCCTTTAAAAAACCACCTTCCTAAAATTTCAGGTTAGGGGATCTTACTTTGAACTGGTATCAAGATTTCAAAATTGAGAGTTAAAACAAGGAAATGCACACAATCAATTGAATTACGAACTATTCAAAAAATACACTGTGGCGAAGTAGAAGTTTCATTTTAACTCTATTCCAAGTTCTGAAAGTTGGATATGTGATCAAATATTGTGTTTGCCAATGATGTTTTATTTTAACTCTATTCCAAGTTCTGAAAGTTGGATATGTGATCAAATATTGTGTTTGGTGATGATGTTTTATTTTAACTCTAAACCGAGCTTCAGCTTTGTCAGGATCGAAATATGAACAAAATTACCTGTTGCTATCTGAATCTCGTTGCAATAGAAAAAAGAATCGGTTTAGAGTCAAAACAAACGAGACCTGCTTGTTTTGACTTTCAATTTTGCGAAGGCCTTTAAGAAACCACTTTCCTAAAATTTCAGGTTAGGGGATCTTACTTTGAACTAATATCAAGATTTCAAAATTGAGAGTTAAAACAAAACAATACAAATCGCAATGGCTAACAACTGCAAAGAAAAAACTGGACAGATTTATTGATACTTGCAGAGTGTCAATTAGTGGTTATATTATAAAGGAAAAAGTATAAAGCACTTTAAGGAAAAGCGATGAAGAAATTTGTAGTAATGCTCTTCGTTCTGTTTGGCGCAGCGTTTTTATTTGCCAAGGTAGATTTAAACACAGCTTCTTTGGCAGATTTAAAGCAATTGCCCATAACAGAAAAGCAAGCACAGGATATCTATGACTACCGGGAGTTTGTGAAGGTCTTTGATAATATCTATGAGCTAAAAGAAATCCCTTCTATCGATCAAGCAACGCTCGATCGGCTAAAAACCTTAGTATCAGTCTCTATATATGTGGAAACCGATGAAGCAGCCGTTCGCAGAGAAGAAATCAGGGATTTGCTGGAACGTTTGGATAGTAATGAAGGTGCCTCAGAAGGGATGGCAGATGTTTGGGAAGATTATTTAATGACGCCTCAAAATGTGAACAAAATGCATTTGGATGATTTTATGAGCTTGCCCAATGTTTCTGGCATTGATGCAGTTGCCATTTTGAAAAGAGTTGCTCAAGGTGATACTATTGCCGATACAAGGGATTTACGCAATACTCAAGGTCTTTCTTATTATGGTTATACGAACTTGCGCAGTTATGTATATTACAATGAACCGCCGGTAAAAAACCGTTTGATGTGTGATGCGTCGTTATTATATTATACTCGCTATTTTGAAGAAGGGCAGTATGATATGCTGCATGAGAGTTTTTTGCGTAATGACTATAATGCTTCCAATGTTGTGGTAATGCTTCCAATGTTGTGGTTCCGCACTTAAAAACCAATTCTTACTGGGGTTATTTTGGCTTGGATGAACTTGATCCCGATCTTATGTTAAAGCTTAGAATGCGCTATGGAAATAACTATAAGCTGGGTTTGATGCATTATTCTGCAAAAGGCCAAGAAGATTTGTTCAATACAAAAGCAGAGGACTTTTTAGCCGATTCCAAATGGTATGTCGGTTATGAAAATAATGATATGCCTGGTTTATACAACTCGCGTTTGAAGGTTTATGCCGGAAATTATCGTGCCACTTTTGGAGAAGGGTTAGTGATGGAAAATACGGATTATTATAGTGCCCGCAAAACCGGTTTTGGCTTCAGCAAAAGGATTTTGGGCATCACTCCAGACCTTTCCAGAACTCAAGAAAATTCTCTGAGAGGGGGTGCTGTAGAATATACTACTCCCTTGTTTGGTGTTACAGCTTTTGTATCTGTTGACAATAAAGATGCTCTCACTTATATTGATAAAGATGGTTATGCTGTTAAACGCGACGAATATGGCAACGACATCTATACTGACCATGATATAAATTCCAGCTATTATGGCAGACAATATTATCTTAATGATAACGGACAGCATATCTATAATTATGAAGATGGAACTGATGTTCAGGGTAATAAAACCAAGGTTTTCGCACTTATTAATCCTACTTTGCGTTATGATGATGACACAATGCTGGAAGCAGAGAAATGGTTTAATGATGAAATTTCTGCAGGCGTCCCTTATGCAATGAACTATATTAATCTTGCCACCCGCAAAGATGTTTTGCAGGAAAAATTGTGGGGAACGCATTTGCAGGTAAATCCATTTTTGGGCACAAAGCTTGGTTTTACAACCTATACATCCATTTACGACGATGCCCATTTTGTAGTTCCTAGTTATAATAATTTGTTACCTACTGTTTTACGGGATTCCTATTACTATTCTAAGTTGGTAAAAAATTTGAATGCGGAAATCAGTAATCTCTATAGCACTCAAACGGATAGCTACACACGAGATTACAGAAGAGTGATTGGTTTCGATGGTCAAACCGTAATTGGCAACACTTCCATCCAGGGTGAATATGCAGAACTTTCCGTGGACGGCGATGATCTCAAATTGGGAGATGACCCAAAGGCATATCTTGTATCTGCGCATACGCTGTTTGAAAACCTCTATTTCATTACTTTGTTCCGCAATTTTGATGTGGATTTCGATAATCCTTACAGTAATAGTTTCTCTGAACATCAGCGTTTTGAAGATACAATTTTAGAGAAAAATGTTTATGCTTTAACCAATCCCACTATTGCAGACCTATATCTTAACTCAAATCAGTCACAACCTGAACGCGGTGTATATTTTGAAACCCGCTACAAGTTCAATCGCTATTTCACAATTGGCAGAAGCTATTTAGACCTCTGGGAACGATTAACTGACGGACGCAGAAGTGCCAGATTTCAAAGTGAACTGGAATTTCGCCCTATCTATCAACTGGGTTTGCGATTGCGTTATAAAAACCAGGTTAATCGTTATGACGATGATGCAGAACGCGGTGTTTCCAAAACTAACGAATATACATTAGCAGTTCGGTCTTTCCTCTCCAATCGTGACTTTTTGGAATTTGAATATCGTTATAACACGGTTTGGAATCCCCCTTATACATCTTTAACTTATCCAGCCGCGGAAGGCGAAAATTCTATGGCAGCAGCTCAGACCTTGATGATTGGGGACTATATAGCAGTTAATTATACTCACTATTTTAATAAATCATTAAAGATGCAAGGTTCTTTCCTATATTGGTTTGGGCATGGAATTTCGCATTGGGATTGGGAAGATCTGGAAATTGATTTTATGGGTGAAAAAGGTTCCAAGGCATGGGTTGCCTTCACCAGTCGCATTTCCCCAAATATGTATCTGAACCTGAAGTTTAAAAATAAAACCTATCAGGATAAAGAAATAAATATCCGTAATTATAATCTCTCCGATGATCCAACCCTATTGGATGATCCGGTTTATTTTCAAAGAGTTGAACATAGCGAAAATACAATTCGCTTGAGTATTGACTACCGTTACTAATGTGGAGGAATAATGTTATCTCATAAAACAATCATACTTTTAACTCTCTTAATATTTGCTTCAGTTCTTTCTGCCTGGAGCATTACCGATACCTATTTCGGCAATCCTTATTCCACTTTTGATGCCCGCAGTTTTGCTATGGGAGGAGCTGGTTTATTTAATAGCAAGGGTGCTTTCGGAATAGCCGATAATCCTGCCAATCTAACTTTGATGAAAAAGACCTTAGGAGTTTCAGCAAATACTTATCTGAATCGCAATGAAGATAATCGCAGTATACCCTTGTATAATTCTTTTGATAACTATATTGACGATTCTGTCTATTCCTCCAATATCAATACTTTTGATAATTATGCACCAGCTGGTTTTTATGCTCATCGTTTTAATAAGTGGGGCGTTGGTTTGGGTGCCTATTATAAACCGGTTTCCAGTTTTGATGCCAATTATTATGAAGAGGTTCGGAACAATCGCAATACCGATAATGATGTTTATCCTGAAAAAATTGCCATTAACGAAATAGAAAGTGAAGGCACCCTCAATAAAACTGGCATAGTTGTTTCTGGCGCTTATGGTTTAAGCGATCTGATAGACCTGAATTTAGGTTTTGAATATGGTATTTTAGCTGGAGATGTAAAACGCGAAAAATCCATTCGCTGGACCGATTGGGCGATAACTCAGGTTGGAACATATCATCTACCGGAATTAACTGAGATTGAAGATTATGAATTAAGTGGAGACCAATTTAAAATTGGCGCTTCAGCTCTTTTAAGTAAGCGTTTTGGTTTGGCGGCAACTTTCACTGCCGGAACCACTTTAGATAAAAAAGGTAGCTATTATTACAAAAGAGATGCCTATCGGAATACTGCCGTAGATAGTATCAATACAGCTATCAAAGAGGATTACAAACTTCCCACTCAAATTCGTTTCGGCTTTGTTTATACACCTCGTAATGTTATTCGCACCGAATTCAATATGGATATAGAATATGTTGCCTACAGCGAAATTCATAAACGCTATGATGATGTGGTCAATTTTTATGCTGGGGTTGAACATCAGGTAGTAAATTTTATGCCTTTACGGCTTGGTTTTCAGGCAGTTAATAACTGGTATGTCACAACTGAAGAAGGCACGGATGAAAATAACCATCCTGTTACTTTATATCACGCCAGCAAAATTGTTACCCCTATGATTACCGGTGGCAGCAGTATCAAACTGATGGATAATTTGAAAATTGATCTCGGTTTTGGCTATACTTGGCGTGAATATGAAGCAGTGGATATGTTTGGTGATGCCTATTATAACGATAAAACCTATACCGGCGCTTCCACTTATGCCTTATGGCCAAATTCTCATATTACTTTACAAGATCGCGGTTGGGAAAATCCTGATAAAGTGCGTGAGAATAATATCTCCCTTAATGCCGGCCTTAATTTTACCTGGTAATAACTATGAAACGAGCTTTAATTATACTTGTTGCCTTAACTTTATTTTGCCCTATCGCCAAAGCGGAAGATCTGCGTTTAGACCTTATATTTTCCAATGATGTACATGGTGGCATAGACCGTTCCGAGGCAACTTTTATGAATCCAGATTTTCCACCTCTGCTGGGAGGAGGAGGTTCCGCAGCTACTTTAATTAAGCATATTCGTTCTTTGGCAGATATTGAAAGAAGAGATAACTTACTTTTGGATGCGGGAGATATTTTTCAGGGTCGTCCCGTAGGAACTGTAACCAACGGAAAGGCAGTTGTGGAATTTATGAATGCTATCGGTTACGATGCAATGACCATTGGCAATCACGAATTTGATATTCCAGAAGAGAAACTGAAAGAGACCTTACAATTAGCTAAATTTCCGATTCTTTCCTGCAACCTGATTGATAAAAGAACCAATCAAATTCCCAGCTATGCCAAGCCCTATATTGTGGTAGAACGCTTAGGGCTCAAAATCGGCATTTTAGGTTTTACTACTACCGATACCGAAAAAATGAGCTTTCCGGAAAACATCAAAAATGTAAAATTCCTTTCCGAAAAGGAAACCATAGATAAGTATGTAAAAATCCTCCGTAATCAGGAGAAAGTGGATATAGTTATTGTTTTGGGACATGCCGGACTTCCTTATGATATCGTTCCTACCTATCTCACGCGTTATGATGCTATGGGGAATCCTTTATTTAGTGAAAGAAATGCCGTTTGGGGATATGATGCTCAAGAAATAGCCAGAGAAGTTGAGGGCATAGATATTTTTATCGGTGGGCATATGCATAAAGGAATTCCCACCCCCTGGATTGATCCTTACACCCATACAATGGTCATCCAAGGTTATGCTTACGGTTCCAATCTGGGCTGGATAACTCTTAAAATTGATCCCAAAACTAAATCTGTTAGCGGTTATGAAGTTCCTGCCCTACGCGAAGGCAGTATGGTAACTCTTTTTGAGGATGAATTTATTCCCGATGAAGAATTGGGACAAATGATAGCTGAACAAGTTGCCATTGCAGAAAAAGGAATGGATGAAGTTGTTGGCTACGCCGGGGTTTATCTTTCCAGAATCAATGTGGATGCCCAATCCTTAATTGGCAATACGATTGTGGATGCTATGCGCGCCGAAGTTAATGCCGATTTTGCCTTCTTAAATTTGGGCGGAGTGAGAGCTGATATAAAAGCAGGGCCTGTTACCTATCGCGATATTTTTGAAGTTATGCCTTTCGATAATATGATCGTTTCTTTTCGTTGTACCGGAGAATTTTTACGCAAGATTATTGAAACCCGCGTAGAGGGCTCCAGACATGGATTAATCATCTCCGGGGGCAAAGTTGTCTATTCCAAAAAACGGGAAAATTTTGACCGCGTTACTCATTTTGAGATTGGTGGCAAACCGCTGGATCCAAAGAAAATCTATACTGTGGCAACTACAGATTTCATTATGCAAGGTAATGCCGGACTCACAATGCTGATTCAAGTCCCTCAAGAAGATATCACCAATCACCAAATCAATTTGCGGGATGCTATTGTGCACTATTTCCAAAAAAATAGCCCGATTATGACCAGAATTGATGATCGCTGGACAAGAAACGATAATGCTAAACCGTCTGCAGAAATGCTACAGTAATTGTCTCACGCAGATTTCGCGGATTTCGCAGATTAAAAAAAGAATAGGTATGGGATGAACAAGATTTCTGGGATTCTGGGGATTGAATTATATAGCCAATAAAAGCCCCTCAGGGCGAAACAAAGATAGCGATGGTGGCGTAAAGCACTCGAAACGAGGATTTTAGGACTGAATTTTAGAAACAAGGATTTTAGGATTTAAGGATTTAGAGGATTGTATTTTATAACTGGCAATTAGTCGACTTTAAGTCAAAATCGGCCTTTTCTATGAGATTAATAGT
>Ga0209201_1001669_pt1 | contig 24498 bp, 27 predicted proteins | sample AD_UKC055_MetaG_FD_184411 | JGI IMG/M metagenome (GOLD analysis project Ga0209201, IMG submission 184411) | Active sludge microbial communities of municipal wastewater-treating anaerobic digesters from USA - AD_UKC055_MetaG (SPAdes) (version 2) | ecosystem: Engineered > Bioreactor > Anaerobic >...
GGCAGACAGGCCATCACTTCGGTAGGGCTTACAGGTACGCTGTGACGAGATCGGCTCCAGGCCTCCCTCAACAGACAATCATATGGGGTTATCCCTGAAACTCCTGTCATACATGGCACGCACCTCGATATCGAGGCCTGCCTTTATGTCAAAGCTTCCTCCCCGGGTCTCGGAAAAGTATATCCTCAACATCGGGATGTTGTTCATGAACAGGTGCCCCTTGGCTTCAATATAGGCCATGATCCTGGCAGCCTCATCACCCGGCCCCTCCAGGACCTTGCTGAGAATGTCCTCGAACTCCTGAGCGAGGTTCAATACAAGAGCGCGGTACAGGTCTTCCTTGTCTCTGAAAAAGTTATAAAGAGTTCCGATGGAGAACTCAGCCTCCTCGGCTATTTTGTGCATGGAAACGTTGTGGTAGCCATGTTTTGAAAAGAGCTCAAGGGCGGTGTCGAGGATTTGATTGCGGTGATAGAGTTTTTGCCGTTCACGGCGTGGTAAACCCTGTTTCATCGGCCAACTCCCCTCGATAGGAAAACCATTGCAGTGAAATATTATATGATGCTATCGTTTATTGAACGATTTGTCAATTAGTAGAATATAATTATATTGTTTAAAATGAAACCATACGCTCCAAGTGTATGAGGTTTGGAATGAGCCTTGTGGTACTCCATACAGACATCAATACCTTGAGACACTAACATGATCCACCTCCTGTATTTACTTTTTTGATTCATAGGGAAGTTCATAATGTGTGAACATGCATGCTCAATCCTTAGCCCCTGACAAAAAAGTGACAAAGTAGAACTCATAATGAGCTGAATGTTCTGGTTTACCTATTAGGTATAGGTAGTATTGGGAATACCTTAGTCCAAAGAATTCCCCACAGGTGAATACTCATTATGAAAAGAATAATTATCACTCGGTCTGTAGCCTCTTAATTATTGGGATTATTTTACGGAGAGCAACTATCCCACATCATCGGGAAGACTCCTCCGATCAGGGAGAGAATGAGAGATGATCCTTGAAATTGCCAATAATGCTTTGTTTCCATTCATTAAAGATAATGAGTTGTTAGTTAGTGCTTGACCATGAAGTAAGCAGGAGATAGTTGATATATAAGCGGATTGAAAATATTTTCATAAAAGTGATAAGACCGAAAAATCAATTTCATCAGAGGGAATTAGCGTGCTTGAAACAATACTGAAAGAGATAACGAGCCATGTGCATTCTCATATGGGTAACATGGCTAAACAGCTTGATGTTGAGCGTGTAGATATCTTTCAGTTCTTGAAGAAACCTGATTCAGATTACCCTGAGACCATGTCGTGTGTCTTTCAGTGGAACAAAAACCATGGGATAAAAAAGCTGAAATCAGCTGCGATTTTTAGAGTTGGTATGCTGGACAAGTTCATCCTTGATAAGATAAGTAAAAACGTTCCTGTTTCAGGCGAGGTGAATAATTACAAGGAATTCAGCCAGCTGTTCAGCATAAATGAAAATAACCGGATAAACTCATTTATACTGACCAATATAATTATTGATGACAAGATCTGGGGATTTGTCATCTGCTTGGATAAGAGAAAAAAGCTTTCTCTGAGCGCCGATGAGCTAATCTATCTCCTTGATGTGTCGAATAAGATCGCCTCAGAACTCCGTAATAAAGACATCCTCTGTGAGCTCATAAAAAACAATTCTGCATATCACTTCTTTGTGGATAAAGTGAGTGACATAGTTATTCACATAGATGAGAACTACAGGATCATGAGTTGTGGTGGATATAGTGTGGAAACAATGGGGTACACCGAGCATGATATTGTCGGCAAAATGTTCCATGAGCTCTTCTGGTTTGAAACCGTTGATGACAGAGATAGATTTACTAATGATTTTCAAAACTTTTTCAGCAGACGCCAGAACCTGGTGGGTCACATCCTTTTAAAGACCGGAGCAAAGTTGTATGTTGTTTGTCAGAGTGTCCCTGTTTTTCAGGATGGCCTGTTCAAAGGTGCGGTGTGTGTCATTACTGACATTGATGAGATCAAGAAAAATCAGCATGAAGTAAGGGACCGTGAAGAAAAGCTGAGAATATTATCAGAGAATGTAAGCAACGCATGCATACTCTGGGATAAGAATTACAAACCAATATATGTTTCCCCGCAGATCTTCGCGGAGACAGGTTTTTCATCTGATGAGGCATTGGATATGCTTACTGATGAGACCTCTCGTGGCGATTTTATGTTCGAAAAAACTTTCAACCTAATTATGCAGCATATTGAGAAGGTTTTTGAAACACAGAGGGATCATTCTTTTATTGCCGTGAACCTGAGAAAGAAGGATGGGACAGAGTATATCGCAAACATGGACTTTAAATTATTACGGAGAAAGACAGGAATATACGGGGTTCTCACGAGGATAAGGAACTCTGTAAACGGTCATTATCTGCTAGAAGACTCCCATCAAAGAATAATCAATGATCTGACACAAGAAATCATGTTCCTTACGAACGAGCACGCGAGATTTACCTATTGGAGCCCCTCTGTTAAGCCCTTGTTAGGTTACTCTATTGAGGAGGCTATGCGGATAAGAGGTGAAGAGCTGTTTGAAAGCACATCAGCAGACAGAATTGATAATGCACTAAGAAACGGGCAGAAGTCTTTCAGAAAGAAGGCCAAGAACTGGAAAAGGGTAATGCACATTAATTGTATTCATAAGGATGGCAGAAAAGTCAAAGGAAGGATGACACTTACGACCACATATAATGACCAGAATGAACCTATTGGGTTTATGGGAATAACTTCCCTCACAAATAAATAGGGCTTAGTTACCGCCATCCATTCTTGAATCAATCTCGACTTTCTATATCCAGATACGTATCTTTCGTTAAATGATAAAAGACCCAATCTTTTGATATTGATAGAGCACTCCACAGCCTCATACTATTATTAATCAATAATATCATTGGATAAGATGCTATTCCTCTTATACTCTCGATAAACGATTGTATAAACATTTGATTCAGATCAAATGCTGCGTACTTGTCATTCTGGTAAATATCTTTTTCCATAGCTAACCCTAAGTTGTTTTTAGAAAGATGAGGCCTTTTTGATAATCTTCTTCGATCTTGCGAGTGTTTCACAAACCTCAATGACTTCTTCCTGGGATGCCATTCTTCTTGTGACAGACATGATGTTGATATCACCCGAAGATGTGCGTATGAAGCTCACGCTGGTTTCAACCTTTATCTTTGAACCGTCCCTATGGATTAGTTCCAGTTCGAGAATTGATCGACAATCAGGATTGATATTTTCTGGAGATAGTTTTCTAACCTCTTCTTTTATGAACTTATTAATGACCTTTATGGAATGTGGGGTGAGATGTATAAAGCGGGCTGAGAGAGAAGGATTATCAATAATATCAGTTAACTCATCAATGCTGAGACCTAGAAGCCTGCTGGCTGAAGGGCTGATATAGACGGGGTTAAGATCAAGATCAAACAGGATAATAACCTCATGTATGTGCTCAACCAAGAAACGATATTCTTTCTCACTCTGAATAAGCTTTTCACGGTCCCTAACCTCCTGGTCGATATTACTTACAACGCTTACAACTTCCTGCAGTTCACCATCGACCATAACTGGCTGACAGCTCATGTGGACCCAATTATACTCCCCTGAGGGATTCTTAACGAGATACTCATGGGGGCTGTCTACTATTCCTTTATTAAGATCATTCAAGTTTTGGAGTGCTGTTTCAATCTGACCAGGATAAAAAAGATCAATCGCATTTTTACCAACCAAGTAATCAGCGGGAAATCCAAAATTCTTGGCGCCCGGTGATATATATGTAACTATACCTTTTCTATCATATATCAATATGATATCTTTGATTTTATCAAGAATTGCTTTTAGGCGTTCTTCGTTTTCGAATAGTCTTGTTTCAGTATTTTTTCTTTCAGAGATATCACGTGTGATCCCGAGAATCCCATTAAGGTTATTGTTCTGTCCAACCATTGGAGAAAATGTTGTCTCGGTCCATATTGTCGATCCATCTTTACATGTTTCTTCGAGTTGCAAGGTAAGGGTCTTATCATAATAATTTGTCCATTCATCCAAGTGCTCCAGTTCATGCTGGAAAACATCCATGGCCATTCGATAAGAATCTGAAGTCAGCGCTTCAGAGGGAGTCTGAGACATCGCTTCCTCAACAGTGAAGCCACGAATGCTTTTAACAGATGGACTTATGTAAGTGAATTTAAGGTTTGCATCCATCGTGAAGATTATGTCTTTGGCATTCTCGGCCAGGAGGCGATATTTCCTTTCGCTTTCCTCTAATGCTTGTTCTGCCAACTTCTGTTCATTGATATCTCGGGCTACTGCATGAAACCCCCTTATTTGACCTTCTTCCATAATGAGCTTGACATTTTGCCCTATCCAAAGAGAATTGCCTGATTTGTCAAGGACAGGAACTTCGGAATAAACCAGAGGAGTTTTCTTAATGAACTGTAAGCCAGTGATACGGGAGATACATTCCCGATGTTCAGAAGGAATGACATCCAGATAATGCTTCCCGATGAGTTCATCAGGAGAGTACCCTGTGATCTTGGTTACGCCAGGGCTCATGAAGGTAAAATGACCATGAATATCGGTCTCGTAGATAACATCATTTGAATGCTCGACGAGCATGCGATATTTTTCTTCACTTTGGATTATGGCCTGCTTATTTTTCACCTCTTCGTCAACATTTGATATTATACTGATAACTTCTTTGAGATCTCCGTCCGCAATTATCGGCTGACAGTTGAGCCTCCACCAGTGGTAGGATCTATCTTTATGACGGATAAGATATTCATGGGGACCGTTTGCAAGTCCTCTGCTTAATTCTTGGAGACTCTCCAGGGCTATGTTGTGTTGGTCTGGCCGTATAAGCTCGGCGCAGTTTAATCCAATTAAATCCTCCGGCTCAAAATCGCTCCAAAAGGATACGTTCGGGGTTATATATGTTATAGTTCCGTGTTTGTCATAGCACATAATGACATCTCTCACATTTTCTAGGATAAACCGATGCCTTGTCGCGGTTTGAGAGAGAGCTTCCAGGTAGACAAGTCTTTCAAATGGATCTCTTATATCGGAAGCCCTGTCCATTAGATGGATAAGTTCATCCCCATTCCAGGAACGGTTGCAATCGGTATCAGCACAAATGAGGCACCCAATCGGCTTCCCCCTGGACAGGATTGGCTGAGCAACGTAAATGACATTAACTTTACCATGAGAGATGCAGTCACCTTTGATGGGTGATATAAAAGATCTTGGTTCAACAATACCGGGAAAGATGTCAGAAATCTTTATCGGGGGATCGAAAGATTGGGTCGTTATCTTTCCCGCGTGCAAAAGCAGCTTTTTGGAGACAAGAATATATTCAGCGTCAGAGATGAGGCAGAGTGAGACATAGGGCACCTTGATCTGCTCTGAAACTGACCTCATGATGGTTTCAATGTCAGAATACAAGTCAACAAACATTTCATCAACGCGATGCATGACAAGTCCCCTCTCGTGTTGTTTACTCATGCTGTGATTCTTTGAGCAATTAAGCAATTAATGTGCCATATGAGATTTTTAATTTTGTGCCTACAACCATCAAATATATTGTCAGCCTGAAAATAAATAAGGGTATATCTTTCAGCAGAGGAAAAACATTACACACGAAATTCGTTCTTAGTGAAAACCTTTGCACACGGCAAATAATAGGCTGGGCACCAAAAAATAGAATAAGGAATTCATTGACATGAACCGGCTTCTCGCCTATAATTCCAGTCACATTATATCCTTCATTGCATTTGCGATGATTGAGCCGGCCAGACCGGAACAACGTCAGGCAGCGCAACTGCCCACGATAGACAGGGAATCAGGGAGTTGAGCAACACTTTGAGTGCCGCCCTAGTCGCAGACGAGGCCTTCGGCACAGCCTCTCATGAATATCTGTAATTAACTCCAATACAACACCGGCACTATCTCCATGCACATGCACTTGCCCCTGTTTAGTGGCATGTTTTGCTTTTTTGATGGCGCATGGTTTCCGGTGAAAACATATTAATAAAACCAGGAGGTTGAGCAATGGAAACAGACAGCAATACTACAACAGACGATGTGTTGCAGAAGGTATCTGCATACATCAAAGGCGGGGGAACAGCTTGTTACCTTTGCGGCGCAAACGTAGAAGGTGATTCCTTCGATGTCGTAGAGGGGACAGCCACTCAGGAGATGCACTGTGTCGAGTGCGCGGGAAAATGGGTCGATCTTTACAGCCTTGTCGGTATACACACGGGCAAGGAGGAGATTATGCAACAGACTGATGACCGCAGGGTCATTGCAAGGCTTCGAGATGAGCTCAATGGGGTTCTCGCCGTCATGAAGGCCTTCAGGATACCGACTGGCGAGCATGATCACGTCGAGGCTGCAATCCAGATAGCGGAGGTGGCCTTGAATGGGAAATAACCTGCGGCAGTTCAAATTGTCGGAAAAGGACCTTCCGGGGACAGTAAGGATCTACCCGATCTGTTGCACGTCCATGTACTGTGGCAAGGGTTCTGAAAGTTGTCCGACCTGCCGTTGCTACCCTACCCTTCAGGAGTTTAGAGAATGGGTGAGGATAAACAACGCCAAGGTGACGGATCCCATCTGGAGCCCGCTTGCATACACGGCTCAGCTGGATGCCACAGAATTGTAAGGAGAAGGTGATCATGGCCATCCTGGATGTCATCTCAAAGGACGGGAAATTCCTTGGTCAGTTCGACGACTCGTTTCAGCCCGGCTATTGGCGTTGGACGGGCAAGACCGATGCAGGCGGATATCGTCAGTACCGCTACAAGGTCTTCTATGAGCTGACTCGGGAAGAAAGGGAGGCTCTCGCTCGTATGGGCATCGTGCTTCAGTACGGAGAGCTGAGGAAGATCGCATAGCGATCACGAGGTGCTAAGGGTGTTTAGAGGCTGCGTGTCGAAAGACATCGCGGCTTTTTTTGCGCTCGAACTACAGAACACTCCATAAGACCTGAACCGGAAACGGCAGGCGGAGGTAGAAACCTAAGGAGGTTGAGCAATGGGTTTGGTTACGTTAGGCAATGCGTATGAGCAGGCAGTGGCAATGGCGGCACGGCACAACGATGAACTGGTCAATGTTTCCAACATCGGGTTTTCAAGCCTCGATGAGGTATGGATTGGTGCGCGACCGTTCCCTGTTTCGGAGAACGCCCAGCAGCAGATCTGCAAGCGGATGGAGATCCCCTTTCCCTACCTTCAGAGCTGCAAGCCCGACTTGCAGGCCGAGAATCTGAACCGCAGGCTGTACAAGGAAAACAATGAAGAGCTGTTCTTCAGGTTCGATGACCGGCAGCTTCGGGCAGTTTTCACGCCGCGGTATGTGCCCATCGACAACGTGGATCTGATCGAGAAGCTTCTGACCCTCTTTGATTGGGATACCATTGTATCCCTGAAGATGAGCGGGGACATGATGTCGCTGTCCATACTGGACTCTCATCACATGAAGGTGAGGGACGAGGAGATGCACAATGGCATTTCCATCAACAACAGCGAGATCGGCAGGCTCGGTCTAATCATCAAGGCATTCCTGTTCAGGCTCTTCTGTAAGAACGGAGCCATGATCACCAGGGGTACATCCATCATGGGTGCTTTCCGGCACATCTCCAAGAAGATCATGGAAAAGATCCCTCAGATCATCAATGAGAACAGGGTCTCCCAGGAGTGGGTTGAGCGTTACATGGTCACGGCCATGGACCGTATAGTGGAGAACCCCGAGGAGCTGTTGCCACTCATCAACAAGAAGTACGAGCTCGGCCCCAGGCAGGTCGAAGCAGTCGAATGGGCATGGCCCCATGAGAAGCCGCTCCTGGTCGATGCCAACATGTTCCATGTGGCGAACACGTACACCAAGGCCGCCCAGTTCGAGGGACTCCCCACAAAGGAAGCTTACTCTCTGGAGAAGGTCGGCGGCAACGTCTTCGGCCTCGATCCGAGGATGCTCAAAGCGGCATAGTCAACAATAACACACCAAACAGGGCAAGGCCATGCGACTTCACGTCCGTGGCCTTTTTGCCTTCATGAAAGGAGAAGTGAAAATGATTGCACCTTCCAAGCTACAGCCAAGAGGTGCTTCAAAGCATGTAGCGGCCGTTCTGGAAGACCTGGGGATTTTCAAAAAGATAGAGAGCCTTGAAGAAGCTCATCTCCACGTCAAGAACGAGCCATGGATGGAACTGGTTATCGAGAAGAACCATGACGAGCTCTCATTTGCGCATTACCGGGAGCAGAACGGTGATCTCATAAACGATGGTGAGATGGTCTTCGCTGTGGACCGTGCCGGCATACTATGTCTCAGGGAAACCGTTGCAGGTGGCCCCTTCGGGTCGGTCAACGGAGGACCTGACAAGGAGTTTTCTCGCATGTTTGCGAGAAACCTTGTTGAGCAGGGTTTTGGCAAAGGCAAGGTCGTCTGGATGTCACCGCAAGATGATAATCCTTCGGACGGCTCAAGCCCACAAGGAGACGATATCGGAACGGAGAAGGAAGAAGTTTTTCCTGTCAGCTTTGAACAGGATTCGGGTGTTGATTACACGTTCTCGGTTGATCCAAAAGTGGTCTTCAGCAGACACTATCAGGAAAAGATCGAAATCGTGCCTGATCTGGAGAAGATCCTTAAAGAGAAGGTTATCTATATCACCAGCGAAAACGACCTGACGGATGCGTGCTGGTTGCTCAAGGATGGCAACATTCCAGAGCTGCTTTCGACAGCCGTTGAGTCGAAGAAGGCAAAGGGTGAGGTCATTGAGAAGCACTCTTCCAAGAGGCTCTGGGATATGATCTCGGGACAAGGAGTGGATCTTGAGTTTGTCTTTGCGGTGAACAATGGATATGAGCCGCTTCATGGCATAACGGCTCTTATCTGTGCAACGGATGACAATCAGATCGTGGCTTTCAACGGAGATGTCCTTGCCTGGGTGTATGCGACAATTCCAGATGTTCGCCTAGTTTACTACGGCAATCCGGCGGATTTCGGTGTCCTGACAACGCCTCAAGGTCATGTTGGTCTCTTGAAGCCTTTGAAGCCTGGTGTTCTTAACGATCTTGCTCGTATGAAAGTCGTGAAGAGGGTCCAGGCTGTGAAAGAGGATGAGACCTCGTGCCAGTCAGGATGCAGCTGCATTCAGGAAAATCCCGGGGGAAAACCAGACAAGGAAACTGAAAATCGTCAGGATTCCAAGAATCAGATACAGGTGCCGGTGTTCCTCTCCGGATTCGAGAGGCTTACCTGGTACTGCGACATGAAGAAGGATCAGCAGAAGGACAGGATGGTGGCCGTCATGGAGAAGACCGAAAGCACAGTCACGCTCATGGACGGTACTGTTCTCAGAAAGACACCCGAAGGACAGCCGAAGGTTTCGGACATGATTCATATCGGGGACATAGTGAGGGTTGCCGGACAGGTAAGGCGCCCGGGAGACGCCCTTCCCGAATATCAGCCCCCAAAGACTGACGTATACAGGCTTGAGGGCATGTACCACTCCAAATCTCCGGAAGAGGATAAGTACAGCCTCACCGATGGCGAGTGCTTCACTCTCCATCTCGCCTTGCTTGAAGACATCAATAAGAACGGCAAGCTCCCAAGGGGGTATATTGGTTACAGTGTCGATGAGATCGTAGCTGTCGATGGCAGGTTACTGAAGATGTTCGTTGCCAATATGGACGAGGTGTTTCTGGTCGAGAAGGCCAAAACCGGCTTAGAGGATATAGACCTGGCGCTTGCCGAGAGGGAATGGACACTGAAGGAACTGCTCGGCATCCTGGATGACAATGTCCTCGAAGGGAAGAAACTGTCCAAGAAGGAGAGCTCGGCCCTCATCAGAAACATCGCCAAGGCTAAAGGCATCAAGGACTGGGAGAAGATGGTTTTCAAGAACCTCATAAACGGGATCCTCATAGCCCAGTTCGGTTCGTGGTATGATGAACCGAAGGACGAACTTCACGTCCCAGAGATTGATAACCTGGAACTCTGGGATACACAGGCAACCCAGGAGCAGTATATCCTGTGGGACGAAACCTGCCAGAAGGCTGAGCAGTGGTTCCTGAAGGCAGAGGACAACAAGTTCTACGTTGAGCGTTTTCACAGGGACAGCAAGACGCACATGAAGGCTGCCCAAGAAAGGTATTCAAGAGCGCTCAGCCGGTTGCAGAGAGTTAAGAGAGAGGCTACGCTTAACCATCGTAAGCTGGTTGAGAAGGCTATAAACGCGAATGTGTTTATCCCGTTCGAGGTCCTTCAGTCTACACTGGCGTCGCCTCTCGTTTCATCGTCTTTGCTGAAATCTCCTCTTATTGAGGCGGAGATCGCCAGGCGGGAAGCCAAGGCCCAGGCATTGCAGGCCAGTCAGCTCGAAAACACCGAGATCCTGACCCCGGCAGTGCAGCCATCGGCTCAGCCGGTCCAGATATTGACGGAATTGCCCGAGGAAGTTCCCGTATCCTTCAAGGAAGAAGTGCGGCTCATCCATGATATCCCGGATGAAGTGCTTCCCTCCGAGGTGGAGGTCCCGGAGATATGGTTCGCTCTCGACAGCAGGATTCAGGATATCAGCCTGGCTCATGATATGATCGAGGAGGAAGCCCAAAGCCTCAGTGAACGGAACAAGCCTGTTCTGGAAATGTTCAGGAAGAAGCTCATCGGAGCTCCTCCTGAGAGCATTTTCAGCAAGACTGTTGTCGAAAACATCACAAAGATCGAGAACCAGGCGATCAGATTCCAAGAAGCATGTCATGCCAGGTTTATTCAGGCAAAAGATGGCCTATCTCTTCAGGTTGCCGAGGAGATCAAGAGGATCTTCCCCGGAGACCATGTCGATAGCCTTGTTGATTGCGTCATGGGGATGATGTTTGTCCCCCTCGTGCAGGAAGTGGTGGAGATCGATGGCGAAAAACTTAACTTCAACATGTCTGTTCGAGACGTAATTGGCATTGTGATCGGAAAACATAGGTCCAGGTTAGAGTCGCAGCAACCGGAAGATGCTTCAACGCTAGCGTCACAGGAAAATACGACACCAAATGATCGGTTCGAACCGGGAGATCGTGTCAAGATAAGTCCCAAGCTGGTTCACATCGCAGGGCAGGAAGGCACTGTCACAACGATCGTCGGCGCTGATTATGTCGTCCAGCTCGATTCAGGCCCTCTCAAAGATCCTTTTGAGGGTGTCGAGTATGATCCTTCCGTGTCAGGCGATTATCTCGTGCTCATTGGCCAGAGCCTGCGGCCTGGTGATAACCAGACGGCTCAGGTCAATGAAGGAAAATCAGCTATAGAGTACATGGTTGGCGATAGAATTAGTGTTGTGTCAGGGCAATATGCTGACCGGCATGGTGAGGTGATCCTTGTGAAGGAATCTCCTGTTTCGGATGCAACCAAGCCGAAGGCATACCTCTATACGGTGCGGACCGACAATGGTCTGTCAGTTGATCTGTTCTCATGGTCATTTGAACGTGAGACTTCAAGGCCAGCCGAGGTCATCATGGACATCGAAACACAAAGAGGATTCATGGAGCCTGATATTTTGTATTGTGGCCTATTAGACCTGTCAAGGAAGGTCAATCAGTACAGGATGAAGGCTGACATGGAACCGAATTCACAGAAAAAAGCCCAGATCGAACAGATGATTCAGGCTGTGACGGTCAGAGGCAAGGAAGTGAAGGCCCTTTTCGTGCAATGGGCATCGAAATACCCGGTTGTAGCAAAGGGTCTGATCGAGAAGCATAAGGAAACGGTGGCAAGGTCAGCTGGCAATGGAAGTGTATCACAACCGGCGCAGCCCTCAGAGCAACCGCATAAAGCAGAACCTCCGAAACCCGCCCAGAACATGCCGTCAGTACAAAGGCCGTTTTCTCGCAGCGGGATGTCTCGGAGAAATCAAGCATACAGGGGATAATTCAATGAAGAGGACAAGGAAGTGCCGCATCTGCAGGATGCAGGTAGAAAACGGAAAGTGGGAAAGCCATCTCATGAGCCATATTATGAGCATCGTGGGAAAGGCTGAGGTGTATGTAACAATTGGAGCGAAAGAGGGTGATCCGAGGGCTTGCAACCTTCAGCACGATCTCTATGCTCTGAGAAAGGCTTGCAGCGAGACCGTTCCTTCGTAACGAATTCTCTCTGCTCAGAAGAAGGCACCCCTGCGGCATCGTCCCTTGGGTGCTTTCCTTTTTGGAGGACAATCAATGAATAACAAGACGGTATACTACAGGGCGTTCACCAGGACCAACAAAATGGTCAAGGTTGAGCTGAACATGGGATGTGCTCCCAGTATCAGGGTTTGCGATATGAACGAGATACCCGTGGCTGTCGCAACACTTTCTCCGATGGAACTGATCCGGGAGATTCCCGATATAGCTCGCTTCATGGTGATCGAGAAGGCTGGAAACCGCGATGAAGCCTTGGAAATCTGGAACTTCATCGAGGCCGAAAATCTGGTGGAGGTTCAAAGGCTTGGTGATGGGCTTATATCCCTCATGAACATCTGGCCGGAAAACACATGTGGCGTTCCGGATATCGAAACCACAGATGTCCAGGAGGAAAATCTCTTCATGGAAGAGATACCCTTCGACCTTGCCGAGGAGATACCTGTTATCCACTGCTAGAAAAACAAGACCCATGCCCTTGGATTTCATGATGACAGCTGCTCCCAGCTATCCATCATGGCCAGGCATGGGTCTTTTTTTTGTCCTGAAGTATTTAAAAAAGATCATGCGCCAATGATTTTGGGGGCCACTGGCGCATGACCAGAAGGAGGGTATAAGCAATATTAGAGTTCTGTACAGACCTGGTTCCTTACTTGGCAACGCTGTCCTTGAGTGCCTTGCCTGCCTTGAAGCGTGGGGCTTTCCTGGCTTTGATCTTTATGGTGGCACCTGTCCTGGGGTTGATACCTTCACGGGCGGCCCTTTTCACAACGTCAAAGGTTCCGAACCCTACCAGGGTTACCTTGTCACCTTTTTTAAGGGTTCCCATGATCGAATCAAAGATCGCATTGATGGCCTTTTCTACAGCTGCCTTAGGAAGTCCTGACTTCTGTGCGACAACACCAATCAAATTGGCTTTTGTCATGTTAATGCCTCCTCTTTTAAATACCGTGTGGCTACGGTTTTTTTGTTCATTTTCAGCCGCCTCTCCCCCACTACCCTTCTCCGAGGGTCGAAAAATGGCCAGCGGGATCTGGCGGCAAACTTCCTACTGTGTTTCGGTGTAAAGAATCAAGTGATACTTGTTATTGTCTTCCTTTATTGTGATCTCTATAATTGAGTTCCCCTCAGGAGGCAAGACGCCACCGTCAAAAATCACAAGGCGGGACTTTTTTGCTAGAGGTGCCAGTCTTATAAGGTACCCCTTCCCTCTTTTCCTGTTCCTGATCAGTCTTGATGCTTCGCACCTTGGGGAAAAGGAAAAACTATGGAAACCCTTTTTTCTCGGCTCACCCATGGCAAGTGCCTTTGCCCACCTGGTACCTGGACCTGACCCTGTCAGCTGCGATCTGTAATTGCCAAGAGCGGCACTCTTTCTTGCCATGAAAGAGTGGCTTATGTACCTAATGGCTATGTATCCAGCATGATAATTTATGGCATTGACAAGCTGGCTGATCACCATGTCTTTCTGGCCTGATCCAATCATCTCTTCAAGTTTCGAGACAACGGTGGCAGTTTCCGCATACTTGATGCCGAAATCTCTGAAAAGGTCGCCGACCAGAAGCTTCACGTCATAGAGCCTGGGGGCTTCAGCATCTGACACCCCAGCGGAAGCAGCAAGCCTCTTGATAGCTTCCTTCCTGGCATTTTGATTGTTATCTTTCTCGTGAGAAAGAATAGCCCTCACAACATGCTCAATATCCCCGTTTTCAAGACTTGCTATGAGACTCTTTCTGATCTCAACCGCCTTGGCCCATTGCTTTGACTGATCCTCAAGGATGGACCTCATCTGGTCTCTCTGCGAGTATGTCGGGTGGAGAATGTATTTGTATCTTGTTCCCAATGGGGCATCCACCTGTGGTTTAGCTTGGCAGCCCAGAAAGGTTTTCATAGAAATCGTCTGGGAGATTCTGGTGTGAAAAGCTCTTCTTCCCATTGTTCCCATGGGAACCGGTATTATTTCTGGACGGGCCACTCTGCGGCCGCGGGCTGCTTCTTTTATCGGTCTGCTGTTGGCGGGGTGTTCTCGAGAAATGGTTCTGGGCTGATGGCTGAGAACTGTTTATTTTACTGTTCGGCAAGCCGGTTATCTTTCCTTCGAAATCGTCAACCACTATCTCTGTGAGCTGTACAGGGGTTTTGTCCTGTCCAGCGATAATTCTGTACTCTAGGGATCCTTCAAGGTACACCGGGGTCCCCCTTTTGCAGTTGTCTTTGACGACTTTTGCCCATGAACCATGGGCAACGATATTGTGAGTGGCCTTTTTGATCTTTGGCTGGTTGCCTGGAACCGATAACTTTCGGATGGTTTCCATGCTGAACACCGCATGAAAGCTCTCCTGATTTTCAACGACCGCAGGATCGTTTAAGATAATGCCTACAAGAATCACCTTGGCAGACATGCTATGCCCTCCTCTATCATTAACTTTTATATAGACATTATTTGTCTATTTGTCAACATTTATAATTTTTAATGTCTATTATATCATTTAATGATGCTATACATATGTTATTGTGGACAATTGACAATATTTGGTGCTAGGTGTGGTCTATGACTCCAACGCCTGGAAGAGGAATCACGCCCAGGGTCCTTCAATATGACATGGTCTGGACTACGCGACGGAACAAGGGCGTGCTTCACGGGCCTGTTGCGGACAGGTTCGAGGAGCTCGTGGCAAAGGCCTGCAAGGACCTTGGGGTGGAGCTGATCAAGATGGATGTGATACTCAACTACGTCCATCTCCGAGTGAGGATCGAAGTGGCAAAGGATGCCAAAACTCTTCTATCGGCAAAGCAACTGGTGGGTAAGCTGAAGCGGCTAACAGCGAAACACCTCAGAAGTGAATTCAAGGAGATAAGAAAGATACCTTCCATGTGGACACGGGAACAGCTTATTGAGGACTGGGAACTCACATCGAAGGACATAAGAGAATATCTGGCATCAAAGAGGGGGCAGGAACAGGACAAGAGAAGAGAAAATATCGTTAAATCACATGCTAGACCCGGCTAGCCTGAATATAATATCAGGAGATCATCGGTTTTGAGGCATACTCGAGGCCGGAGATTTATTAAAGATATCGTCGCGTTGGGCAAAGCGATGCGTATGAGTTAGTATCAATGGTCGGCATTACTCAAACCCGACCGGCGATCATGGTGCATACTCTACGGTTTCTCAGATGCTGCGAGACTAAACAGTTAATCCGCAGAAATCTACATTTTGATTAGAAGTGTAAGCTCTTCTGGCTTCTCTACGCATATGTCGGAGGAAAGGAATTACAGACAATAGGTGACACGACTTTGCTACTACTATCTTAATATTATTGCTCCGGCAACTAAACATAGAAATGATGAATTACGATGCCATACAAAAAGGCCTGTCCTTCAATCCTAGACAACAGGAAATATGTTTCCATATTTACTTGCCGGAGCAATAATTGATTTCATAATTTTTACGTTCTTAGAGGAAGTCAGATGGCATTCCATAACTTGTCATTCAATGATTGAAGATTGATTATTATTCATCTTATCAGTATAGATTTTATTAGGGGGACTTCATGACTAGAGAACAATATACATCTACGAACCATTCTAACGTATGTTGTTTTTGTGATCGACGCCCTGCAGAATATCTGTCGAGCTTATTTGTGATTGTAACTCGATTTAATAAAATAACTTTCCGTCACGAATCACAGATTTTAACTGTACCACGTTGCTACAATTGTGTAAGAGCGCACAAAATAGCACGATATTTGTTCTGGGCGTGCATTATTCTGGGTATAGCAGTGTGGTGTCTAGTTGCCATCTCATTAAGAGACCCCATTGACCCATTTATGATGATTTTTGGAGGAGGAGTTCTGGGAGGTCTTTCTTTTTGGATAACCTATGCTCTGATAAGCTTGTTGATTTTGGGTTTAATATTCAGAACTACAAATTCCACACTTGGGATTCATAGCTATCTCCAGAAACTCAAACTTTCAGAATCAGGGTGGGAGCAGAAGGGATTTGCTTTTGACTTCATAGATTACATGAAGAAGGTATCATCCTTAGAAGATGTAACATTCTCTAAAACCAATATATTCGAATCGGGATCGCAGCAGAATGATTATTCTATGGGAGAGAAGGAACTGTATGTTCAGTGTGAAAAGTGCGGTAAACAATATGTTCTTGGAAGGGATGCGGCTATCTTAACAGATGCTGCACTCGCTGATGACCTGCTTCATGTCCAGTTTACCGGCCCTGGTGACCTATCCAATTCTTTAGATCACCCAGATTATATAGGCTACATCAGAGGAAGATGGGATGAGTGGGCAGATCAAGAACGAGAAATTCAGCAAGCCAAAGAACGAAAGCGAATCCTTGAAGCTCATACACCTCAATGGTGGCGATGCAGCGAATGCCAATACATTCAGAAATATGCTCATATAGATATAAACCCTACTCGACAATCAACTGCTAATAAACCTGAACAATCCGATATGCCACAAGGAAGTCTATTGATAGATCGAACTATAGATTCAAGAATTCCTACCAGATGCCCTCATTGTAAAGCAATTTATCCCGCAGGAGATAAACGATGTCCATCATGCGGGAGATAATATGAGGATGCTACAGAGAATAGAACATTTATATAAGGGTCTTTCCACTAGAACATATCTAAACTCATTAAGGACATAGATTTCCAGGTAGGAATTATTAGAGCAAGCCCTTAGAAAGAATTATCATAAGCATTGGCGACTTATTCTACTTGGAAGAGATTCAGTCAATCTAGAAAGTCAGGTGATCATCAAAAGGCCCATGAAGAGTCCAATCATGGCCAGAAGAATCATAACAAGTCCATGGATAAAGTACTTTCTACAGACATAGACAGTTCCCAGAATAATTCCTGCTAATGGCATAATGAATGAGGTGAAATATACAACAAATGATGGTTCATGAAGCTTTTTATATTCTAATAATTGTTTCGTATTCTCTTCTGATATCTTTTCCGAATATTTAGCCTTGTCAAAATAGTAGCCACATGAACATCTCACAACATTTGATCTATTCAATTCATTGCAAAAAGGGCATTTCTTATATTCTCCTTTGATCTCCATAAGATCGACTCATTATTTTGGTTCATTCAACTTGGTCATACACTTATCCTGAAAGTTCTATGATTATATCATGCTTTATTCCAATTTAAACCTAGTATGATATGTTTACAACAGGAAGAATAGGAATCGGACCTTCCATAATAATATTCAGTGCTCCAATTTGCATGCCTTTCATTGAACCACAAAAATTTATCAAACCTATTTGTACACCTTTAATTTCTGACAAGGAAAGGTTTATGGGGCTTATCTGTAGACCCGATAACCCCCCTCTAGCATCGTTAGCTCCTATTGCTATTTGAACCCCTGCGCCATCCTCCTTGATCAAATTACCCGTAGCAATCTGGATTCCTTTGAGTTGATTAGCAATATTCATTATGGGGCTTAGTTGAAGACCAGACATTTTATTTCTAATCCCTGAACCAAACCCGTTAATACAGATTCCCTTCATATCCTCTTCAACCAAGCACCCAAAGCCTATTTGAATACCAGAAACACTTTCTGTTGTGACGGGGAAAACACCAACGTCGAGACCCCGAACATTCCTGTTAATTGTCTGAAGAGCACTTATCCTCAGTCCGTTGATATCAGCATCCTGGGGGATTATCTGAAGTGGATGATAAGCCATCCATTCAACCCATTGTCTACCTAGAGGTACGATAAAAAGTGGATTCCCAAGAGAAACTTGTATGGGCGACCACTCAATCGCTTCCAGACGAGATAGAGCAGGAAGGAATACCAAATAAAAGCTTATTAAAAGAAATATTGATTTTAATCTCATGACGCTCTCCTTATAATATTAAAAACTCTGGTTCATAAACAAGGTTCATTCTCTATAAGAATCGGACCGTGATAACTGGGACCTTCGATCAGCGTATTGTATATTAGAAGCCATAGAAAAATGTGATGATCGGTCCAGATATATCAAAATCAATATCTTCAATCTCTGGTTCTGCTGAAATATATTTTAGCTCAATCCCCATATTATCTATTGAAATTCCTGTACCGAATTGAAAACCAAACGAGGAACCATGAAACGTATCATACATACCTTCAACGTCAGCAAGATAATAACCGACCCCTGCCTTCAAGTATGGTTTGACTCTCTCAAATTGTTTGGCAAAAATCAGATTCAGCGAAATAGGGTATATTCTAAATGTATTCTTAATTTCAGTCCCAACAGTTTGTACAGGATATCTTGTTTGGTAATAACCGAGTTCTAATTCTGAAGCCATGTATTCATTAAAATAGAATCCCCCACGAACCTCACCACCATAACCTGTATCAGCATCTTCAAGGATACCGTTTTGAGGGAGATAAACTCCGGCTTTGATCCCTATGTAACCTTTTCCGAAAGTAACTAAAGGACTTAAAGCCACTCTTGTCCAAAATAGCATAACACAAAGATGTTTGTGAAAATCCTCCTGGAGGGTAAGCTTGTTTCGCCCAAGAAACCAACGAACCCAAGAGGAGGATATGACGGATGGTACGGTGCAGTAGTCTTTTTAGTCAAGTGTTATCCCTTGTTGATCGAATGACCTTCCACAAGCTTGTTCTCGACCACGATGCCGAACGGCATGCGAAGGGGTATAGCTCCTGGGCACACTTCGTAGCCATGCTGTTCTGCCAGCTGGCTCAGGCCAAGAGCATCCGGGAGATCTGCGGAGGCCTTGCCTGCTGCGTAGGCAAGATCAGACACCTGGGACTTGTTGACTTTCCCCGGAAGTCCACCCTTGCCTATGCCAATGCCCACCGGCCGTGGGAGATGTATCGGGACCTCTTTTACCATCTGCTGGACAGATACCGTGGAACCATGACGGGCAAGAAGAGAAAGTTCAGATTCAAGAACAAGCTTCTCTCCCTGGACAGCACCACCATATCGCTCTGCCTGAGCATGTTCCCCTGGGCTCAGTTCAGGAGAACCAAGGGTGCGGTCAAGCTTCATCTCCTGCTGGACCATGACGGGTATCTTCCCACCTATGCGTACATCTCCAACGGAAAGAGGCATGACGTCACTGTTGCCCGCAAGGTGCCGCTCACGAAAGGCTCCATTGTCGCCATGGACAAGGGGTACAACGACTACTCCCTGTTCTCCTCCTGGACAAGGGCAGGTATCTACTTCGTCACAAGGATGAAGGACAATGCCGTCTACGAGGTCATGAGAGAACAGGAAGTCCCGGTCTATGGCAACCTCCTCGCAGATCAGCATATTGCTTTTGCCGGCATCGGGGCATGGGAGAAGTGCCCGCATATCCTCCGCAGAGTGGTTGTATGGGATGAAGCTCATAACGAAGAGCTCGTTCTCCTGACCAACCACTTCTCTCTGGCGGCCTCCACTATTTCCGCCATCTACAAGGACCGCTGGGAGATCGAGATCTTCTTCAAGACGCTCAAGCAGAACCTCAAGGTGAAGACCTTCGTGGGCACCTCGGAGAACGCTCTGTATATCCAGATTTGGACAGCATTGATCGCCATGCTCATTATCAAGTATCTGCATCACCTGTCCATGTTCTCCTGGTCCTTGTCCAATCTCGTCTCTCTGCTCCGCTGGAATCTCTTCACCTACCGGGATCTTCGGCAGTGGCTCGATGATCCGTATGAAACACCGCCTGAAGAGCCCATGCTTGTCCAAGTTCCCTTGCCGCTTCCCGGTCTTGGACAGCAGGTGTGCAAGATTGGCAATAGGAGAACCAGGTCATGAAAAATCGATTATAGCTTTCCTAACGTGTTGATTTATCTTGTCCTAGATCGAGACTTGGAGTTATTTTGGACAGCAGTGATGTTGTATAAAAATATAATAAGAAGAGGAATACAGGGACCTCCTAAAAAGTGGCCCAAGGATGATTTTTCTTGGAACCAATAATAAGAATATGTGTAAAGATCAACAAACATAAATGATGCTAAATTAAGATTAACGAAGGCTCAGTTGCCATGCTGGTCTACGCAATAGTCAACCAACCCACTGATATACCTTATTGGTTTGCGCGAGATGTTTTCTACAATTATTTTGACCAACATGACTTCATGGATCGGGATATTGAGAATGTGCAAGCCGCATACTTGAAGGAGTGGTTTCATACAACAGAAGATGGTAAACAATGGTTCTACATTCCTGTTGTAAGTGTTGCATACGGTAGATCAGACCTCATTGGCAGCCGTCATCGACTGGCTGTACTTCTGCCTCATCTTGATGAACTTCCAATTGCCACGGCGACTGCATTCCTTACTCCTGAAGCAAGACAGGTCCTTGATTCAATTCCCAAGCGCGAGCTAGATCAAAGGCAACCATTCTGGATTCCTGATCTTCCAATATGTGAAAAGCTCCCATAGTATTAGAAATCCGAAGATACTAAACAGTTAGATTGAGATGGAAGAGCATAGCCTGAGAAAGATCCTGCTCTTCCAGAAAAGATCATGTATTGCTAGCTCTTCATCTTTTTCCTAAGTCCTACCAGCCCAAGCAATCCAGACCCTAAAAGTAGCAAAGTAGCTGGTTCAGGCACAGGGGCAGGGGTTATGCTAGTAAGTGTTAAGGAAGATACTATTCTTGAAGCATCAGCATTCATGGCCCTGTAATGCTCAACACCACGAACAACATCTCCTACTTCCCACTCTGACACCAGCTTAGAACCAGTACCTACGCTAACATTATACGCATCGCCATAATGGATGCTATCCTTTGCGTTGACGGTAAATGACATGGACATGCTACCATAAATAAAGTCACCAAAATAACTTTGTCCAAAATATCGGGTTTCATCAAATATCCCAAAATCTGTAAATAAGTATGCTGAGGAGTAGAGTTCATCATAGAACCAATCATCAATGGCGGTATCCACTAGAACCTCAGTAGGTCTATCAGAGAAAGTAATAAAACTCTGTTCATCGAAATCAACAATGAAGGTATAACTAACCTGACTTGTAACAATCAGTCCCGCTTGAGATACAAGACCCAATGAATCATTCTCAATCGATGTAATGGTGCCTTCAAAGGTATAGTACATCGGCAGAGCATGAGCTACCCCCCACCATAGCAACAGTGTGGATGCAACAAACAACACTCTGAACGATTTCTTCAACATGATCCCTCTCCATAAGTGGTATCAAACTCATAACGCTGAATTGCAAACAATAGATGTCTACATCTTAATGAGTATTCATGTTGAAGATTCTTAGATGAGATTGAATGATTTGCAAAGAATAAGCCATTAATAAGCATTGTTACAAACAATCTTTTAAATATATATATTCTCAAGGATTAACAAGAGATATAATGATAAATGAAAACAGAAAGTCTTTGTCACTAGTCAATCTTAAATTCATTAATAAGTACTAAGTGTGTATCAATGGGGAATAATAAGGTAATTTATTTCTCACAGATAATAATTTGACTCGCTTAGAAAGAGGGTATTATCCAGCCTGATTGACGGGGGGCTTGGGTGTCTATAGGGGGGTCTGTTTTTATTGTTGATTCGTTTACCGTGCTACTCTCCGAGATGATCCTTATTTTATCTCAACTGACAAGTTCAAATAGAAAAGTGGGGAGAGGGTGGGGAGAGAGTAACAATAAATGCCTTCAATGGATTTGCATGCTGCTTGTAGATCGGCTTAAAACCAAGTGCCCCCGGCAAGGATCGAACTTGCGACACCAGGATTAGGAATCCAAAATGACGAAGAATGATACTTTATGATGGATTATCAGAGAGTGTTATATGTTTTAAGATATTAATAAGTTGGAGAGGTCAGGATTATTATCTAGTATGATTAAGTATCATTCATTTTGATTTGCAACTGACACCATAACTGACACCAATCCTTGTTGTCTTTCATTATTCATACCAGAGACGATTTATTAATAGCACATGCTCTATAAAAGCTTGTTATTTAGAAATTTTATGATAGGGCGGCATAGGGAACTTACCCTCATTGGATTGAACACAAAATTTGGATACTTATTGTCAAGTTGACTTAGGTACAAATATTCTATGAATAATGTGGAGGTATATTATTTGAGCTTATGCACCACCCACGTAACTACTCCCCATAGCTCAACCTGACTCCCCTCCCGTAATTCAATCCTTCCAAAGTCAGGGTTATCAGGCACAAGGTACTTCACCCCACATTCAGTAATGAGCCGCTTCACTAGGAATTCTCCATCCACCACTGCTATCACGATATTGTTGGGTAGCGGATCAATGGACTTGTCCACGATTAGGATATCACCAGGATGAATTCCTGCATTGATCATGGATTTGCCTTCAACCCTGACGAAGAAAGTTGCAGTGGGATTCTTGATGAGGAACTCGTTGAGATCGATATGCTGGTCTATTGTGGTGTCTGCAAGAAATGGTGGACCTGCGGAGATTGGGGAGGCGAAGAGTGGGAAGTGTCTCTTTATTGAGTACGGGTGCTTGTTGATTTCGATTACGTGGGAATATGTCATGAATTAATAGTATCACCGAGTGATGCGGAACGTAAATACTGTCTCAAAGATCCATCTTTCTGTTTATATTGACAGCATGTCTTATTAGGTTCTTAAATAACATCAATACAATGTAATCCTGCGTCATTGAGGGGGAATATGGCATCAAATAAACCCGAACGTGAATTCCATAAAGCAATGATACATATCTATGAAAAAGCCAGAGATGAAACTGGTTATCTAGCAACTAGATTTCTTCAAATGGTTACTGAACATGGTGGGGTCGAAACTGCAAAGATACTTATAAATGCAGATAAACCTTCGGATGGTTATTCAGCATTATGGGAAAGGAAACGTCTCGACATTACCGTAGAAGCTCTTGTGCAAGATCCTAGGTGGGAGTCTCTCTTTACACCGGATGAAATCAATAGAGCTAGACAGCGGCTAATTGATTACGGGTATGATTTTAAATAACTGGCGAGTGGTATGATGAATACTGGTAGCATTATGACCAGCATCGATTTTTTAAAGATTATGCAACAGTTTGTTGCTACTGCAGCGATAGGAACATCCGCATTGCGCAATCAGGGTAAAGGGTCACATGATGCAGTCAGGAAAGTATTGTCTGGTTTGGATCTGTTACCCTTGAAGAAAATGGGGGGAGATGAATATACCAGGTGGATTGATGTTACCACCCTTTCTGTGTTGTGTTGCTGGAAAGGGAAAGCTCAACCATGGGGAGCTGCGAGAAAATCTGTAAACCTGTTCATGCGGGATGCCCTTTATAATCAGTACCTGAACAGTGAATATAAGCTCTCCAGTATTGAACAATGGATGGAGATTGCTCTTGATAGCAAAGTATCAAAAGGTCTTCGCAATAGGTTTAAGAGACTACCACAGTGGCCAGGGTTAAGGCATCTTACGCAGGAAGTCAGTGATCAATACCAAGAATGTGCACAGCAGCTTGCTGAAAGGGTTAATATGCCACGGGTGCATTTAGATATATGGCTATGGCTAGAGAACAGATGATAATTAAACATTATCTGTATGGTGAAGGGAGGCACAATGGCAGTTCCTGACTTTCAGGCATTCTTTAAACCGCTTCTTGAAATCGCATCCGATGGCAATGAGCACTCCATAAAAGAAGCAAGGGAGCGGATAGCCAAAGATTTCAATCTGAGCGAAGAAGATCTCAATGAAAAGTTGCCCAGCGGCACCCAGACAAAATTCGACAACAGAGTCGCATGGGCGAAAAGCTATTTCGTGCAGTCCAAAGTCCTGGAAAGTCCCCGAAGAGCTCATTTCAAGATAACCGACAGAGGGATGCAACTTCATGCACAGGGTCATTCCCGAATAGATATCAAGGTCCTAAGCCAATACCCGGAGTTTATAGAGTTCCATAATCCTCCCAAACAGAAAAAGGAGCATCAACCTGATCGGCTGGAGGAAATATCATCAGAAACCCCTGAAGAAGTCCTCCAGAAGGCGTATCAGAGCATTCGTAACGAACTGGCAGGTGAAATACTGGACCGTATCAAGACCAACAGCCCAAGCTTTTTCGAGAGCCTTGTAGTCGATCTCATGGTTGCTATGGGTTATGGGGGATCACGATCTGATGCAGGTCAATTGTAAATCGGCATTGTAAACTAGACCAGAAATCGTCATCAGGAATTAGGCCACGCTCATTCATTTTCATGGGGAAGTGTATTCGAGGGAGAAGTTTGAGAAGAGAGGCAGGGGCCTGGGGGGCAGCC
>Ga0209201_1001674_pt1 | contig 24455 bp, 12 predicted proteins | sample AD_UKC055_MetaG_FD_184411 | JGI IMG/M metagenome (GOLD analysis project Ga0209201, IMG submission 184411) | Active sludge microbial communities of municipal wastewater-treating anaerobic digesters from USA - AD_UKC055_MetaG (SPAdes) (version 2) | ecosystem: Engineered > Bioreactor > Anaerobic >...
CTCCGGCCCGCTGGTAATGTCTTTGCAGCTTGGCCAGAACCTCTTTGCGTGTCAGTTGACTCATATCAGGGTCCATTCCCTTCGGGTAACACCCCTTTTTGAGGCAACCAATGGCTTACTCGACCATCTTCTCCTCGCCCGGGTAACAATCTTTTTGAGTCAAATCGCAGCGCGGCGGCACGCTCGTTTCTTGTTGCGTGCACCTGGGCCAGGATGTACACTCGTGCCCATGAGTCCCGCCCCACAACCCGCCCGCCGCGCCGGGAAGCGCGCGCGCATTCTGCTGGTGGATGACCATCCGATGGTGCGCGAACGCCTGGCCGAAGTCATTAATCTGGAACCCGATCTCGTTGTCTGCGGCGAAGCCGAAGATCGCCGCCAGGCTCTCGCGGCAATCGCGGCTCAGAAGCCGGACCTTGCCATCATTGATCTGACGCTTAAGGACTCGGATGGCCTGGAATTGATCAAGGATATTCGTCTCCGCTGGCCCAACGTGCGGATGCTCGTCATCTCCATGCACGACGAGTCCCTCTACGCCGAACGGGTCATCCGCGCCGGGGCCCGGGGATATGTCACCAAGCAGGAGGCCACGCGCAATATCCTCCTTGCCATCCGCCGCGTCCTGAGCGGCAACATCTACCTCAACGAGAAGGTCTGCGCCCATATCATCAGCCGGTTGGTGGACCGCCCCGACCCCGTCGCCGCCACTCCCACCGAAGTGCTGGCGGACCGCGAACTGCAGGTGTTCGAAATGACCGGCCGCGGGCTGAGCACCAATGAAATTGCCGACCGGCTGCATATCGCGACCAAGACCGTGGAAACCTATCGCGGGCGCATCAGGGAGAAACTCAACCTCAAAGACTCCAGCGAACTGCGCCAGCACGCCATTTCCTGGGCTCAGCGCCACTAAGGACCTCTCCATTTGTAAGGTTTTCCCTTACACAAAAATCAGGGAGTTGCCCGACAGACAAATCTCCGGGCGCATGATAGAAATACTCCTGTTACTGTCGAATCGTCGCGTGGCGCCCGGTTCGAGGCTCGGCCATTTCGGGTGCTCGGTGGTCGCCACGCAAGCAATGGGGAACCCTTCGGCGTACGGCTGGGTGGCTCTGTCAGGCGTAGCGAAATGACCTTTCGCCGGGGCGGGACTAGGGAAACGGGAGAACAGGGCTCCCAGCCGTTGCGCCTCGGGGGAGACATCCCCTTCCAGGGCGAAAATGGATCTGATGTGCGGGCCCCCACCTCCCGACCAATCTCCGGACTCAGGCGTCCAACGGACTCTCGATCTTGATGCTCCCCTGTGCCCCCCGGCCCACCCGAGGCTTTGACTTGCGCCGCGGCTCCAGATGCCCTAATAGCTTACCCGACTCGCGCACCGGGCGCCGAATGCGCCCGATCATAGCGTCTGATGCCGAGCACTGAATTCTGTTCAATTACATCAGTCATTTATGCCTGTTGCCGCCGACACCAAAGCGCCCCCCGCGCTCCAGACTCTGCCCGGAGACGACCTGCGCCAGATCATGTGGCGCTTTGCCGACCGCTACGACCTCGCCATGCTGGTCCAATCCAGCCGCACTGTGGCGCGCGGACCAGTCGCCCGGCTGGTCGCCCAGGGCGCGCGCAACTCCCATGAGTGGACGGACGCCAAAGCTAGCCTCCTAACGGTGTTCGATGAGAGCGGCATTACCGCCGCCTTCCTCGATCCGCAGCACGGCGGCTTCATCGAAGGCCCAAAGAACCTGGCACTCTCCCTGATCGCCTTTGAGCTTGCCTGGGTAGATGCCGGCGCCGCCACCTGCAGTCTGGCCGGCAACCTGGGCCTCGCCCCCATCCACGAGCGCGGCACCCCCGAGCAGTGCGACCATTACATGACCCTCGCCGCACCCCCCAAGCCCGGCGAGCACCGCGCGCAAGTCCGCGCCGCCTTCGCGCTCACCGAACCAATCCCCTTTGTGGGCGTCGAAACCGGAATGCTGGGAGGCAAAGTCCGCGTCGCCGAATGGAACGCCGGCCAGGAGCCCATCCTCCAAGTGGAGAAGCGTGGCCGCTTCATCACCAATATGGGCTTTGCCAACGTCGTCACCGCCGCCGTCGAGTCGGATGACGCGCGCATCAAGGGCTCCTGCATGATCATCCTCGAGGACACCGACCCCGGCGCCTGGGACCGCGGCACGCCCACCAAGAAGCTCGTGCACCAGCTTTCCTCGACGCGCGACCCGGTGCTGAATCTGCGCGTGCCCGCCAGCCGCATCATCGGCGGCTACACCGTCAAGGACGGCGTGATCATTCCGCGTTATTCACACGGCGAGATGATCGAAGCGGTCTTCCGCCGCACGCGCGTCACCGTTGGCCTGATGACCTCGGCCAAACTGCTCTCAGCCGTCGAGCCCGTCATCATGTACGCCCGCCGCCGGTTCCGGGGCGGCCAGGGCGCCCCCGGCACACCGCGCTACGAACTGGGTCTGCAGCAGAAGGAAGACGTGCTCCACCGCCTGGTCGAAGTCTGGGCCACGGGCGAGGCCAGCGCTTCCCTGGGCTTCGCCGCGGCACGGCTTTTCGATGCCCTCGACCCGCTGGAGAAACAGAAGGACGAGATCCTCGCCGCCAAGAACCTGACCGGCCGCGCCGCCTTCAAAGCGCTCGCCAGGAGCCAGCAGGATGCCCTGGAACTGCTCCAGCTCGACGCCCGGCCAGCCGGCTCGCGCGACGAGCCGCGCCTCGAGGCGCTCAAAGCCGATCCGCTGGTGCGGTTTGCCCTGCTGGATTCGCAGGCCAACGTGCTCTGTCCCGCCTGCAAACTGTGGAACACCGGCCATGGCGCCAACATGATGCGCGAGGCGGTCAGCCTCATGGGCGGCTACGGCGTCACCGAAGATTGCCCCGGCTTCCTGGGCCAGAAGTGGATGGACGCCCAACTCGAAGCCACCTACGAGGGGCCGGAAGCCGTCCAGCGCCTCCAGCTCTCGCTCACAATGACCAACGAGCTGTTCCTCGCACAGTTCCGCCGGTGGGCCGCGGAATTGGCCCGCATCGCCTCACTCCGCCCCGGCACCGGCGCCTGCACACTCGTCACCGCCATGAAGCTCTGGCTCTGGACGCTCGAACACTTGCAGAACGCCACCGACGCTGACGGCGCGAAGCTCTATCACAAGAGCCGCCAGAGCGTTACGTTCCCCCTGGCTGACGCGCTGTGCTGGCTGCTGGCCGCGCGCCAGTTCATTCTCGATGTCCGCGAGCTTGACGAAAAGGGCCCGGCCAACCCGGCGCTGGCGGACGGCCTGCCGGGCTTCGTGAACTTCTTCTCCGACCTCTGCCACGTGCAGAGCGCCCGCGCCGCCGGCGAGGTCGGCCGGATCTGCGCCGAGCTGGCGCACGGCTTCAACCGCCACCCGGCCTGGGACCAGGCCAGCCGCAAAGCCTGCTACTCCGCCGCCGAACTGGAGTGCCTCGAAGGCATCATTCCCGGCATTGACAGCTCGGCCCGCGCTTGCGCCGATGTGACCGAGGCGCACGAGTCGCACCCGCTCAAAGCAGGCCCGTGCGCGAAGTCGGACGGCCTCGACACATTCGCCCGGCTCCGCGCCAAACTCGACGGCTGCCTCACCGGCTCGCGCCTGGCCAAGGACCGCGCTGCCGATGCCCTGACCAGGGTAATGATCCCCGAGGCTCTGGACTATCCCGTGTGAGTTCCGCCGCCATCCCTAACCAACCTGAGGCCGTTGACCGCCAGCGCATGGACGCCGACATCGTCTGCGTCGGCTTCGGGCCGGCCACGGCGGGATTCCTCACCACGCTCTCCAGGCAGCTCCTCAACCCCGACGGCACGCCAGCGGTCGAAAGCGCCGTCCTGCCCGGCGCGCCGCCGCAGGTTCTCTGCTACGAGCGAGCCGACGACATTGGCTTCGGTGTGTCGGGGGTGGTGACGCGCGCTCGGGGGCTGCGCGCGTCGTTGCCCGATCTCGATCCGAAAGACCTTCCCATGGCCGCCCCGGTCACGGAGGAGAGGGTCGTCTATCTCCTCGACCCCATCGGCGCCAGCCGCCGCTCCTGGCCGCTGCGCGCGGCCGACGCCTGCCTCCGGGCCTTCCGTGGCTTGTTGCCGTTGGAGCATGAGGCGTTCGAGCTGCCGTGGGCGCCCGCATTCCTGCATAAGACAGGCGGGCTGGTGCTTTCGATGGGGCAGTTCCTGCAATGGATCGGGGCGCAGGTCCAAGGCACAGGCACCGTTCAGATCTGGCCCGGCACCCCGGTGGCCGAGGCGCTCATCGCCGGTCAAAAGGTCATGGGCGTCCGGCTGATAGACCAGGGCGTGGACAGGCAAGGCAAGCCAAGCGACGGCTTCATGCCCGGGATGGATATCCGTGCCGCGCTCACAGTGATCGGCGACGGCCCCATCGGCCCCATTGGCCAGCAACTCGACGCCGAGTTCGGCCTCCCCGAGGGCCACCACATCCGCGACTGGGCGGTCGGCATGAAAGTAGTCGTGGATCTGCCCGCCGACACCGCCCTCAAGCCCGGCACGGTCCTCCACACGTTCGGCTTTCCCGAGCCGGAGATCTTCGGCTTCTTTTACGTCCATCCGGATCGCATCGCCTCACTGGGCATCTTCGTTCCCTCGTGGTTTGACAGCCCCATGCGCACGGGTTACCGCTACCTGCAACATTGGATGCTCCATCCCTACCTCTGGCGGTATCTCAAAGGAGGCAAACTCCGCTCCTGGGGCGCCAAGACACTCGGCGAATCCGGGCGTCGCGGCGAGCCGCACCTCGTCGGCGACGGCTACGCCCGCATCGGCGAAGGCAGCGGCACCACCAACGTCCTCACCGGCTCGGGCGTGGACGAGGCCTGGGTCAGCGGGGTGCAACTGGCCGAGGGGGTGCTCGAGTTGCTCAGAGCCAGGAAGCCCTTTACCCGGCAGAACCTCGAGGCGACCTGCCTGAAGCGGCGCCGCGCGAGCTGGGTGGAAACCGAGGCCCGCATCGCCGAGAAGTCGCGCGACGGCTTCCAGAAAGGCGTTTTGCGCGGAATGATCGGCATGGCGCTGGCTGGCTTGACCAAAGGGCGCCTCTCGCTGGGCGGCGAGCCGCTCCCCCCCTATAAACGCATTCCTACCCTGGAAGAGTATTACCGCGGCCGGATTCCCGCCGCCGAAATTCAGCAACTCCGCAAGGAATGCGCAATCAAGGGCGTCTCGCTGCACAACGCGCTGATGCACCGCTGCGGCTGGCCGGCGATACCCTACGATGGCCAATTACTCGTGTCGCACCAGGATGCCCTGCTGCTGGGCGGCAAAGTGCAGGCCCCTCCTGGGTATGCCGACCATGTGATCTTCCTCTACCCCGAACTCTGCGAACGCTGCGGCGCCAGGATTTGCATCGAGCTGTGTTCGGGCCAGGCCATCACGCCCGGCCCCGGCGGCATCCCGGCGTTCGACCGGGAAAAATGCGTCCACTGCGGCGCCTGCCATTGGAACTGCTCCCAACCCATACCCGGAAACCCGGAGCGCATGAATATCGCCTTTCGCGCCGGCACCGGAGGTTTGCATTCTGCTGAGAATTAGGATGCGTGGGACGCGGTAATGTTCCAACCGGTTTTCCTCTTCGGAGCAGGACGCCGCCTCCTATCGGGACCTGCCAGGAATCGAGATGCCCGCCCGATCCAGCACGGACGCAATTAAGGCGCATGCCTCCCGACCCGTTGGAAACGACGCGAGTCCAATCCTCCCCTCGTCATACCCCCTCCTTGGGGGGTGGTCCCCCGCTCGTTCCTCCGTCCATCCTCCGTTGCTCCTCCGTCCCACCTCCGTTCCACCTCCGACCGGGCGGTGGGAGGTGGAACGGAGGAGGGACGAAGGAGCAACGGTGGTATCAGCCTGCCACTACGGTCATGGTAGCTTCTTGCCAACCCAGGAATCTGGCACAATTCGATCTCGACCAATTTGCGGCGCCGCCCCATCCTGATGCCGGGTATGTCATGCGAAGCAAGGGTGAGTTATTTCGGTCTGAGCGGATCGTGTGAGAGTCGCGATTTTCGAGGAGCAAAGATGATTGTGTGCCGTCTAATGGAAACGAATCTCTGGTTAAATTTGCAGGCAACGTAAGCTGACGGGTGAAAACAACTGAAGCCTTATGTATAGACTCCTTTTCCGTCCGGCCGTCGGACTCGGTCAAACTCCGCGCGCGCGCCGGGGCGCCATTCTCTGGTCTCCATTGTCCCGCCTCGCCAGTGCGACAGCCCTACTGTTTCTCATGACCTTGCCCCTCTCAGCCGGCTCGCGCGACGCCCAATGGAAACAGGTCGAGGAGGCCATGAAGAAGGGCCTGCCTAAGACCGCGATCACCAACCTTGAACCCATCATCCAGGGCGCGCTCAAGGACAAGGCCTACGCCGAGGCCGTAAAGGCCATCGGTCAGAAGCTCGCGCTGGAGGGCAATATCCAGGGTAACAAGCCCGAGGAGAAGATCATCCGCTTGGAGGCGGAGATCGCCAAGGCGCCCAAGGCGATGCTGCCGCTGATGGACACTCTGCTGGCCGAATGGTATTGGCATTACTTCCAGCAGAACAAGTGGCGCTTCATGCAGCGCACCGCCACCGCCGCCCAACCGGGCAAGGACTTCACCTCGTGGGATCTGCCGCGCCTTTTCGCGGAGATTGACCAGAAGTTCCAAAAGGCCCTGGCGGCGGAGAAGACTCTCAAGGCCACACCCATCAGTGCCTGGGACGACCTGCTGCCTAAAGGCACCACGCCCGACAGCTACCGCCCCACTCTCTACGACTTCATCGCCCATGAGGCACTCGTCTTCTACACCTCCGGCGAGCAAGCCGCAGCCCTGCCCGAAGACGTCTTCGAGTTATCCGCAGACAGCCCCATCTTCGACACCGCGGAGAAGTTCCTCGCCTGGCGGCCCGGAAACTCCGATGCCGTGCCGCCAAAGCTCCGGGCCATCCGCCTCTACCAGGACCTGCTCCGCCTCCACATCGAAGACTCCGCCCCGCGCATGGCTTTTGCCCACGCCGATCTCGAACGCCTCACCTGGGGCTGGAACGCCGCCTTCGGGGAAGACAAGGACGCCCGCTACCAGGCCGCGCTGGAGAACTTCATCCGCACCTACGCCGACTTCGACATCGCCGCCCTGGCCCTGGAGCGCGAGGCTCGGCTGCTCCAGCGCCAAGGCGAGCTCGCGGCGGCCCACAAACTTGCGCGGCGCGGGGTGCAGACCTTCCCGGAAGCGCCCGGCGGCAGGCTCTGCCGCAACCTCGTCGCCGAGATCGAGGCCAAGTCGGCCAGCATAACGACCGAGCGGGTATGGAACGCCCCGTGGCCGGACATCACCGTCCGCTACCGCAATGTCGAGGCGGTCTATTTCCGCGCCATCCCGGTGGACTGGGAGTTGTTCCTGGAGAAGCGCCGTAACCGGCCTGAGAACCTGAACGAGAAGGAGCGGCGGGAAATCCTGGCGCGCACACCCGCGTTGGAATGGGCCGCGAAGCTGCCGCCCACCACTGATTACAGGGAAAGCACCTTCCAGACGCCCGCGCCTGGCACCCTCAAGCCGGGCTACTATTTCATCGCCGCCAGCCACGACCCGAAGTTCGCCGAGACGGACAACGTCGTCTCGATGACGGGTATCTGGGTAAGCCGCCTGGCACTGGTGACGCGCACACGCGACGGCAGGATCGAAGGCTTCGTCCTCCAGGCCAACTCAGGGGAGCCGGTGGCCGGCGCCGAGGTGTCGGTGTGGCACCTCAACAACCAGGGCGATCGGATTGCCGACCCCACACTCCACACGGATGAGGACGGTTTCTTCTCCTTGAAGCCCACGGACAACCACGGCTACCTCCTACGGGCCCACCACAACGGCCAGGATGTGGCAACCGTGAGTGATATCCACAGCTACAACTGGCGAGGAGAACAACCGCCGCGCCCGGACGCGCTAACCGTCTTCTTCACCGACCGCGCCATCTACCGGCCCGGCCAGACCATCCAATACAAAGGCATCTGCATCTGGGTGGACCAGGCCAAGGACAACTACGAGGTGCTCAAGGGCGAGCAGTTGACGGTGGTGTTCAAGGACGTTAACGGCAAGGAGGTCGCGCGCCAGAACCACCGCGCCAACGACTACGGCTCCTTCTCCGGCAGCTTCACAGCTCCGCGCGACCGGCTGATGGGCAGAATGCACCTCCAGGTCGAAGGGCGCGCGCGGGGCGATGCCCATTTCCTGGTTGAAGAATACAAGCGACCGAAGTTCGAAGTGACGCTGGACGCCCCGAAGACGGCGGCCAAGCTCAACGAGAAGGTCAGCCTCACCGGCCACGCCATGAACTACACCGGCGCCGCCGTGGATGGTGCGGCGGTCAAGTATCGGGTCGTGCGCGAGGTGCGGATGCCGTGGTGGTGGGGTTGGTGGCGCGGCGGCATGCCTCTCAGCGAAAGCCAGGAGATCGCCCACGGCACCGCGCAGACCGCCACCGACGGCTCATTCAACATCGAGTTCATCGCCAAGGCGGACCCGAAGGTGCCGGAGAAGGATGAGCCTACATTCGTGTTCGAGATCAACGCTGATGTGACCGACAGCGCGGGTGAGACGCGCTCCGCCGACCGCGGCATCCGCATCGGTTACACCGCCCTCGAAGCCAAAATGAGCGCCGAGGACTGGCAGACGGACAACAAGTCCGTCGAGCTGAAGCTGGAGACCAAAACCCTGGACGGCGAGCCGCAGGTGGCTGAAGGCAACGTGAAGGTATATGCGTTGCAGGCGCCGGCGAAGGTCCAGCGGCCGCCGCTGGCCGGATCCCAGCCGTGGCGGTATGGCGGGGAAGCTGGCGAAGGCGAACCGGGGAAGGACCTGTCCAACCCGAACAATTGGCCGCTCGGCGAAGTGGTGGCGGAGAAGGGCTTCACCACCGACACCAACGGCGTGGCGAAGCTGGCCTTCAAGCTGCCCGCAGGCGCCTATCGAGCGGTGCTCGAAACGCAGGACCGGTTCGGCAAGAAGGTCACCGGCAAGCTGCCTTTACAGGTTCTCCAGCCCGAGGCGGCGAAGCTGGCCATTCGCATTCCGCAACTGCTGGCCGCGCCAGACTGGGAGGTCCAGCCCGGTCAGGAGTTCATCGCCCTGTGGGGGACGGGTTACGAAACGGGGCGCGCATTCATCGAGATCGAGCACCGCCAGAAGATGATCCAGCGCTATTGGACCAAGCCCGGCGCTACCCAGCACCAGATCAAGCTGGCCGTCACCGAGGCCATGCGCGGCGGCTGCTTCGTCCACGTCACTTTCGTCCGCGAAAACCGCGCCTGCCTGGAGTCGCGCAAGATCAGTGTGCCGTGGAAGAACAAAGACCTCGACCTGAAATGGGAGCATTTCGTGTCAAAGCTGCAGCCGGGGCAAAAGGAGACCTGGACGCTGAAGCTGAGCAAACGGAGTGATGGAGTAATGGAGAAATCGAGCGGTGGAAGGACCAATACTGCGTCACTCCACCCCTCCAACACTCCGGAGCGGGTGGCCGCAGAACTGGTCGCGGCGCTCTATGACGAGTCCCTCGATGCCTTTGCCCCCCTCGACTGGCCAAACCGGTTCTCGGTGTTCCGTGAGGAGACCTCGTTCGTGCAGTCGCAGTTCGCCAACCTGTCCATGACCTTTCAGCGCGCGCTTGGACAGTGGAATAGGCCATACGAGACTGTCCGGATTACCTACCGCTCTTTCCCGCCGGACCTGACTGCCAATCTCTGGCGCTTCGATTACTTTGGCAGGCAACATAGCAGGGGTATGGCACGTAATGCCCTTGTGAGAGGTGAAGCCGCCGCGGTCATGGAAATGGCCTTTGCTCCTGCGTCGAAGGGGGCCGGGCCTTTGGCAAGCGAGGACATGTTGGATTACGATAATGCCGCTGTCGGTGGCGCGTCCGGCGCGGGCAAAGAACCCAAGGCATCCCCGACGTCGAAACCCGACCTCAGCCAGATCGCCGCCCGCAAGAACCTCAACGAGACGGCATTCTTCTTCCCGCAGTTGACCTCGGATTCCAATGGTGTGGTGCGGATGACCTTCACCATGCCCGAGGCGCTGACCCGCTGGCGGTTCCTGGGCTTTGCGCACGACCAATCGGTGCGCAGCGGCTTGCTCGAAGACCATGCCGTCACGGCCAAAGACCTCATGGTGCAGCCCAACCCGCCGCGCTTCTTGCGCGAGGACGACACGGTCGAGTTCACTGTCAAGGTATCCAACCAGACCGACAAGCCGCTGCGTGGCAAAGTGCAACTTACCTTCAACCAAGCACTCAATAATCAGCCGGCGGACAAACTGCTTGGCAACACCCGGCCCGAGCAGGACTTCGACGTCCCGGCCAGGGAATCGCGCACCTGCGCCTGGCGCATCCATGTGCCCGACGGCTGCGGGTTCCTGACTTACAAAGCTGTCGGCGCGGCGGCCAACGTCTCCGACGGCGAAGAAGGCTACCTGCCGGTGCTTTCTCGCCGCATCCTGGTCACCGAGTCCCTGCCCCTGCCGATCCGCGGGCCGGCCACGAACAGGTTCGAGTTCCCCAAACTGCTCAAGTCGGGGGGATCGAAGACTCTCCAGAACCAAAGTCTGGTGGTGCAGATGGTGTCCAACCCGGCCTGGTATGCGGTGCTGGCCTTGCCGTACCTCATGGAATATCCCTACGAGTGCACGGAGCAGACCTTTAACCGTCTCTACGCCAACGCCCTCGCCCGCACCATCGCCAACTCCGATCCCAGGATTCGGCGCATCCTCGACCAATGGAAGAACACCCCCGCCCTCGAAAGTCCGCTGCAGAAGAACCAGGACCTCAAGGCGGTGATGATCGAGGAAACCCCCTGGCTGCGGGAGGCTGACAACGAGAGCCAGGCGCGCCGGAACGTCGGCATCCTCTTTGACGACAACCGCCTCAACTACGAAACGGACGCCACACTGCGCAAGCTCACCGAGCAGCAACTGGACGATGGTTCCTGGCCGTGGTTCCCCGGCGGGCGGGGCAACGATTACATCACCCTTTACATCACCACCGGCTTTGGCCGGCTGCGGCGGCTGGGCGCTGACATTGACGTCTCCCCCGCCACCCGCTCGCTCCTGCGGCTCGACGCGTGGATCACCGAGCACTACGAGCGCATCCAGGAGCGGCCCGAGCCGGAGAAGTACGTCCCCAGCTCCACCGACGCGCTCTATCTTTACGGGCGCAGTTTCTTCCTCAAAGACCTGAAGATCGCGCCGGAGCACAAGACCGCGATTGACTTCTTCCTCCAGCAAGCCCGCAAGCACTGGCTCAAGACCGATTGCCGCCAGACCCAGGGCCATTTGGCCATCGCCCTCCACCGCTTTAACTCCTTTAACTCAGTTAACGATTCAACTCCCCGCGACATCATGAAGTCCCTCAAGGAGCGCAGCGTCTCCAGCGAGGAGATGGGCACGTTCTGGCGCGACACCGAGCTAAGCTGGTGGTGGTACCGGGCGCCCATCGAGACCCAGGCACTCATGATCGAGGCGTTCGACGAGGTGATGGGCGACCTGGCGGCGGTCGAGGATTGCCGCGTGTGGCTGCTCAAGCAGAAGCAGACTCAGGACTGGAAGACCACCAAGGCCACCGCTGACGCTGTGTATGCCCTCCTGCTCCGCGGCAAGGACATCCTGTCCAGCGAAGCCCTGGTGCAGGTGAAACTCGGTGGCGTGGACGTGACTCCGAATCCCGGGAGGCCGAGCGTCCCCGCGAGCCCTGATAAGAGCAAGGGCTCGTCAGGAGCCTCGCCCTCCCAGGGGGTCGAGCCCGGCACGGGCTTCTACGAATACCGCTTTGCCCCCGCCGACATCAAACCCAAGCTGGGCGACATCACGGTGAAGAAGGTTGACCAAGGCGTCGCCTGGGGCAGTGTGAACTGGCAATACCTGGAAGACATGAGCAAGGTTACGCCTTACACCGGAACGCCGCTCAAACTGAACAAGTCCCTCTACACCAAGGTCAACACCGCCAAAGGCCCCGTGCTGGAGCCGGTCAAGGGCCCGGTCAAGGTCGGCGACGAACTGGTTGTCCGGATCGAACTGCGCGTGGACCGCGACATGGAGTATGTGCACCTCAAGGACCAGCGCGGCAGCGGCACTGAGCCGGTGAATGTGCTCTCCCGCTACAAGTATCAGGATGGCTTGGCCTACTACGAGAGCACGCGCGACGTGGCCAGCCACTTTTTCATTGATTACCTCCCCAAGGGCACCTACGTGTTCGAGTATTCGACCCGCGTCCAGCTCCGCGGCCAATACCAGACCGGCGTGGCCCAAATCCAGTGCATGTACGCTCCCGAGTTCAACAGCCACAGCCACAGCCTCCCGCTCCTCGTGAAATAGCCGCAACCGGCAGGCTGGGACCCCCGCAGAGGGGGGAAAAATAGTTGCAGGAAGAGGCTTGATCTTTGTGCCGCCAAGTATTATGTAATGCATAGTAGTGAGCAGAGCGGTCATGCAAACACGGCTTTCGGGCCCGGATCTGGGCACGGTGGGCGCCTTCCTGCGGGGTGAGTTGTCGCACCTGCGCGCCTGGAGCGAGGGCTGGCAACTCGGCCGGATGGCGTTCTGCGCGGGGGTGATCTGCGTGGGGGCGGGGCTTTATGGCGCGGCGATGGGCTGCTGGCGCGCTCCGCTGGCGGCGCTGTTTGTGGCCATCAAGTTCCCGCTCATCATTTTGTTGACGACCCTTGGCAACACGTTGCTCAACGCCATGCTGGCGCCCCTGTTGGGGCTCAACATCAGCCTGCGCCAGTCGTTCCTGGCCATTCTAATCAGCTTCACCATCGTTTCCGCGATTCTGGGCGCCTTCAGCCCGCTGATCGCATTCATGGTCTGGAATGCGCCGCCGATGACGCCCGACCCGGCGCAATCGGCTGGAACCTACACCTTCATTCAACTCAGCCATGTCGTTGTCATCGCGTTTGCCGGCGTAGCCGGAAACCTGCGCCTGGTCCAGCTACTGCGCGAATTGAGCGGCAACGCCGCGGGCGCGCGCCGGGTTCTGCTGGTCTGGCTGGCGGGCAACCTTTTCTTGGGCAGCCAGCTCACGTGGATTCTGCGCCCGTTCATCGGCTCGCCCGGCTTGCCGGTGGAATTCCTGCGGCCAACGGCCTTCCAAGGCAATTTCTACGAGACGGTTTTCCAGGGCCTCCTCCGCCTGGCCAATGCCGACCAACCATAATCACCCACCACAAAGCACGCACATCAAGGAGCAATATGAACACCACGAATCCATCCTCCCCACCTATCCCGCCGCAAATCCCGCCGAGCCTGATTGTGCCGGGGCCCGCGCCGCTCGGGGAGAATCCCGGCGAACGTGAGCCAATCAGGTCTCCCATTGGCGCGGTCGAAGCCATTTTGCGGCAGCCGCGGCGGCTGATCTTCCAATTGAGACAACCGGGCTCCGGCCCGCTCCTCGGCGGGATGCTGTTTGTTGCGGTTGTCTGCAGTCTCGTCTATGGAGTGGTGGTCGGGACCTTCTCGATGGGCCCGCAGGTTTGGGCGGCACCGGTGAAGATTGCCGCCGGGCTGATGATCTCCGCGCTGATATGCCTGCCGAGCCTTTACATCTTCACCTGCCTGAGCGGTTCGCAGGCGCGCTTGGCGGAGATGTGCGGGCTGCTGGCGGGTTTGCTGATGCTGATGGGCATCCTGCTGGTCGGCTTCGCACCAGTCGCCTGGCTGTTCTCGCAGTCAACCCAATCGGCCGCCTGGATGGGCGCCCTGCATCTGCTGTTCTGGCTGATCTCAACCAGCTTTGGCCTGCGCTTTGTCCACGCCGGGTTCTCCCATTCGCAAGCACGGTCGCGGGCGGGGCTTTGCACCTGGATTATCCTCTTCGTCCTCGTCACGCTGCAGATGACCACCGCACTGCGACCGCTCGTGGGCAAGGCTGACACACTGCTCCCGACCGAAAAGAAGTTCTTCATCACGCACTGGGCGGACTGCCTCAAGGCAGCTCCGCCGGCCCAGCCGCCAATGCCATAGTGAACGACTTCTTCGACAACTGGACGGTGCAGGTGCGCAAGGGGGTGCTGGAGCTTTGCATCCTGAACGCCCTGGCCGGGAAAGAGCGCTACGGCTACGAGTTGGTCAAGACGCTGGTCGCTATCCCCGGCCTGGCCGTCACTGAGGGGACCTTGTATCCCTTGCTGTCGCGCCTGCGCGTGCAAGGCTATGTCGAGGCGCGCCTGGAGGAATCATCCGAGGGCCCCGCCCGAAAATACTACACCCTGACCAAAGAAGGCCGCAAAGTGATGAGAGCGATGAACGACTATCTTGAGGAGCTGAACCAGGGCACGCGCAAGCTGCAAGAAAGGAACATCCCATGAGCCAATGGACCGAGACCGCCAAGGCGAAGCTGGAGCAGTATCTGGCGCAGATGGGCAAGTCGCTCGCCGGTTCCGGCGCGGATGCGAATGAAGTAGTGGAGGACTTGCGACGCCATGTCGAAGAGGAAGCCGCTGCCCGGAAGCTGACGGTCGTCACGGAGCAGGACCTGGCGCAGATTCTGGCCCGGATCGGAACGCCGGAGGCAATCGCCTTGCCAGGCAATGAGTCCCCTGCTCCGCCGCCGCCCGCAAACCGGCCCAAAGGCGGCTTGCTTTGGAAAGTGGGCGCGGGCGTTTTGCTGATCTTCGGCGTCCTGCTGCCGCTCGGGACGGTGGTGTTCGAGTTTCTTACCGGCGCGTGCGCCGGTGTCCTGTTTGACCCGATTCCGACCCTGGCGCACGCGGCGCTGGTCGCCCTGGTGCCGCTGGTCAACCTGGCGGTCTGGGTGGCCGTTTGCCGTGGCGAGCGCCGCTGGCGGACCGCGCTCGGCTGGGCAAGCGGCTTCACCATCGGGGTGGCCCTGGTTTACGCTCTGCTGTTCCTGCCGGCCACTCCTTTTGCGGTCATTGGCATTCTGTTTCTTGGGTTTGGCTTCGTGCCGCTTGCGCCGCTGGCCTCCCTGATCTGTGCGCTGATCCTGCGGAACCGCTTACGCGGCATCGGCGGTGAAGCAACGCCCCTGCCCGGCCTGTGGCGCGGCCTGGCGCTGGCCGTGGTGGTCCTGGGAGTGCTTGCGTTGCCGATGATCATTACCAAGGTCGGACTCCAGATGGCGGCCTCGGATTCGAGCACTGAAAGCACGCGCGGAATTCGCTGGCTGCGCGACTGGGGCCAGAACGAGGAACTGCTGCGCGCCTGTTACGGCCGCGCCGGGCGCAGCGGCGGGTTGTACTCGTGGGGAAAACGCGTCAACCCCGAAACTGCCCGCATGATTTACTACCGCGTGAACGGCTGCGCCTTCAACTCCATTGCCCCACCCAAACTCTACGCCGGACGCGTTCGCTGGAACTTGATGGAGGAGGAATTCACCTGGGATGACGATCAAGCAGGCGATGCGGTCGCCGGCCGTGTCCGCGGGCTCTCCCTGGCGAGCTCGCGCCAGGATGGCATCATCTATCCCGACGCGGCGCTGGCCTACCTCGAATGGACCCTCGAGTTCAAGAACGACTCCCGCCTCCAGCGCGAGGCCCGGGCGCAGATCCTCCTGCCGCCGGGCGCCGTCGTTTCCCGCCTCACGCTGTGGATTGACGGCGAGGAGCGCGACGCGGCCTTTGGTGGCCGCAGCCAGGTCAAAACGGCCTACAAAGAGGTGGTCCAGAAACAGCGTGATCCGGTCTTGGTGACCACATGCGGCCCCGACCGCGTCTTGGTACAGTGTTTTCCGGTCTCGCCTGATGGCGGCCGAATGAAGCTGCGCCTGGGGATCACCGCGCCTCTGTCACTAACAGCCCCGGACGCCGGCTGCCTCCGCTGGCCGTGCTTCGCAGAACGCAACTTCACCATCGGCGACCAACTCCACCACTCGCTCTGGGTCGAATCCAGCCAGCCGCTTGAAACTGCCGGGGGCAAGCTAACGGCCGACCAGGCCAAGCCCGGCGTTTACGCCCTGCGCGGCCAACTCCGCGACGGCGATCTCTTCGCCCCAATCAACAGCGTTTGCGCCCGCCGCCCGGCGGAGATCGCTTCCACCTGGACAAGGACAACTCATGAGCCCGAAAACCAGATCATCCGCCAGACAATCGTGGCCAGGCCGCCGACAATCTCTGACCGGGTCATTCTGGTGCTGGACATGACCAAAGGAATGGAGGCTTGCTTGCCGGCAATCCAGGCTGCGCTGTCCGCGCTTCCGGCGGACATTGAGTTCGCGTTGCTGCTGGCGCGCGATGGATATGAAGAAGCGCTGCCAGTCCAGAGAGTTACGCCGGAACTTGCCGGGAAAGCCGCCCAGTGGAAGTTCCGCACTGCCGGCGGCCAGGACAATGTCCCCGCCCTTATCCGCGCATGGGAGTTGGCGGCTCAAACCAAAGCGGGCGTGATTCTCTGGGTGCACGGTCCGCAACCGATGCTGCTGGATTCCGCTGGCGAACTGCGCCAGCGCTTCGAGCGCAGCCCCAACCCGCCTCTGCTGCTGGATGCGCAAACCCAGCCGGGCCCCAACCGGATACTGGAGATGCTGGATGGTCTCAAGCCGGTCCGCTCGATCATTCGGTATGGAAGCCTGGGCGACGATCTCACCCGGCTCTTCAGCGGATGGAGCAACCGGACAGGCACTGTGGAGTGTGTGCGCGAGCGAATTGGACCAGACTTCAAGGACACCCAGACCTTGGGAACCGAGACTTCGACGCACCTGGCGCGCCTTTGGGCCGCAGAGGAAGTTGAGCGTCTCTGCGCTGCTCGCCATTTGTCCGAGGCGACTCAGTTGGCGGCCCGCTATCAACTTGTCACGCCAGTCAGCGGCGCGGTCGTCCTGGAAACGACGGCACAGTATGAGCGCGCCGGCCTCCAGCCCGCGTCGCCGGAGTCCGTGCCCATCGTGCCCGAGCCCTCCGGTGGCATGCTGTTGCTGCTGGGCCTGATGCTGCTGGCCGCGAGGCGGCACAAGTGATAGCAGCGGGCCGGTTCGGCGGCCAGGCGGTGCCGCACCAATGAGCCTTGCACCGCAAAGGCCCGCCATGCAGAGTTCGCTGCCATGAAGACGGCCATCATGTCCTGCCTGTTGCTGGCGCTTGCCTGGACGGGCGCGCCAGCGGCGCAAGCCCCTGCGCGCGCCGCTGGACTGGGAAAGGTCCCCGGCCAGGAATACGTGCGCCTTGCTGATTGGGCCAAAGGCCGCGGCCTGAAAGTCCGGTGGCTCAAGCCGGATGAAACGCTCGAACTCAACAACCCCGCGTCGAGGCTGGTCGTGGCGATAGACTCGCGACAGGCCCAGTTCAACGCGGTCCAGGTCTGGCTCTTCTTCCCGGTCGTTGCGCAGAAAGGGGTCATCTGGCTGTCGCGGGTTGACGCGGACCTGACACTGCGGCCGCTGTTCTCGCCGCCGCGCAGCCCGCCGGGCGCTCGCATCAAGACCGTCTGCCTCGATCCCGGTCATGGCGGCAGAGACCCCGGCAACCAGGTCGGCGCGAACCAGGAGAAACGCTTTACCCTGTTGCTGGCGCAGGAAGTCAAGAAGCAGCTCGCGCGGGCAGGCTTGAAGGTCGTGCTGACACGCAGCGGCGACTCCTACCTCGAACCGCCGAGCCGACCGGCGGTGGCGAATCGCCATAAGGCGAACCTGTTCCTCAGCCTGCACTTCAATGCTGCCGGGAACGACCGCAGCACCGTGCAAGGCGCGGAGGTTTTCTGCCTCACACCGGCAGGCGTCGCCTCGACCAACGCCCGCGGGGAGGGAGCAGACACCGGCTCCTTCACCGGCAACCGGTACAACGACCTGAACCTGTTCCTGGCCTACCAGGTGCAGAAGTCCCTGACGCGCACCCTTGCGGTCCAGGACCGCGGGGTGCGCCGGGCACGCTTTGCCGTGCTGCGGGATGCCGCGATGCCGGCTGTGCTGATCGAGGCGGGCTTCATGTCGCACCCGGCGGAAGGGCGCAAGATCTTTACCGCCGCCTATCGGCGAGAAGTGGCGCGCGCGATTGTCGAGGGCGTGCTCGCCTGCAAGAAGACAGTGGAACGAGGGGCCTGAAAGGGCTGGAACGGAGTCATTGCGCCCATCGTGTCCTCAGATTATCTAACCATGTAACCAATCCCATGAGCATCGTTACCAAGCGCGGAGACCGGGGACAGACGGTCTTGATGTATAACCGCCCGGTGTCCAAATGCCACGTGCGCGTGGAGGCCTGCGGCACGGTGGACGAGTTGAATGCCGCCCTCGGTTTGGCCCGGGCGGCGGCCGAGACTGGCCCGTTGCGGGACAAGCTGGTGCTGATCCAGAAGGACCTGGTGGTGCTGATGGGCGAATTGGCCACCGCAACGGAGGACTTGCCGCGATATGCGCAGAACAGACATTCGCTGGTGACCTCCGCCATGACCGCTGCACTGGAGCAATGGATCGGAGAAATCGAGACCGCGACGGGCGCGTGCAAAGGCTGGGCATTGCCAGGCGCAACCACCAGTTCAGCAGCGCTGGACTTCGCGCGTACCGTCTGTCGGAGGGCTGAGCGTCGGGCCTGCGCGGTGCAGGAGGCCGGGCCGGTTCACAATCCCGAGATCACGGTCTATCTCAATCGGCTGTCCGACCTGCTCTGGCTGCTGGCGCGGCAGGTCGAAGCCGCAGCAAGGCAAGGCTAACAAGGAGGTTGATCCAGAAGCCGACGCTGGGCGGAGAGTAATCGAGTCCGCACGGGCTTGGGCGTTCGGAGTAGGGTATCCAGTCGCGTGAGATCGTCGGACTGAAACCGTGTCTGGCGGTTGCGCAACCTCAGAATAACCCGGCGTGGGCTATTCCATTATCACCTGCCCGCGGACTGCTCAGCGCCCTCTACCACCAGCCCTTTGGCCTCGTCGGCGCGCGCGAGGACCACGCGCCCGACATAGGTCTTCCGGCCATCGTTTGCCCCCCGGCCGATCAGGAACCCGCCGTTCGGCAGACCGGCGAGCCCCAAAGCACAGTCAACCTCATAACGTCCAACGAGGCGGAACGATTCGTCCGTCTTAAGCAGAATCCTGGGATTCCCGTAGCAGCCGAACCACCAGCAGCCGTTGATGAATTCCGCCGTCTGGATGCCCATGAGTGTGTAACCGCTCTGGATGACGTGCGTCCGAATGAAACGGAAGTCCGGGCCATATTCGTGAACGTAGTTTTCGTCGGTGCCGGGTGGCAGGCCGCCCACGACCATGAAGCGGCCGGCGTGACAGCCAATGCCGCCCGCGCCATGCACCGCCTCGGGCACCGGGTGGCGGGCCAGTTCGCTGAGGTTGGCGGCGGCATACACATAAACCCACGAATCCGCTTTTCCCGGCGGCTCGTTGAACTTGCCGAGGTTGACCGCCACGTACAGTTTGCCGTCGTGGTAACAAAGGTCGCCGTGGTGGCTGGCCACTGCCGTCTTGTTCAACACCTTCCCGACCGCATCCGTCTTCACGAGTGCGTCGGTGAATGACCAGTAGATGGCGCCTTTGCCGTCCAGGCAAATGCCCTGGAGGTGTCCGGCATAGGTTCCCTCGCACGATGCCGGCTGGTAGCGGGCGCGCTGCCGCTTGAGGGCCAGCAACCGCCCCGGATAGTCGGTGTAAACGCGGTCAACCCCAAGGTTCAGCAGGTGTTTCATTTCGACCTCATCGTTCACCGTCCAAACGCCTGCCGTCAGTCCCGCCGTGTGAATCAGCCGGACCCGCTCTTCGTTGACCAGACTGTGGTGCAGCACCAGCGCCTGGAATCCATGCTGTCGGGCAAGGCGGATATCCTCAACCAGGTTCGTTTGGCGCCGGTCGTAGAACACCGGGGCGGCTGGCAGCAACTTCTTCGCCTCGGCCATATAGTCAAGGTTGCCGTCATTGAAGCCGACCCAATTCTCAGCGCCCAACCGCCGCACCAGCTTCACCGCCTCGGCCACGCAGTCCATCTTGGGCTGAATCGAAAGCCGGGTTCGGTTCTGAGTCATGACCAGCCGCAGCACCTCCTCGAGCAACGGAATGGTGTGCTTTGGGCATTCGCCGAGGGTCTTGCCGCGCTCACGCCGGAAACTGGCCGCCACATCTACCGCCCGCAGCTCTTCGTAACTGGATTCGGACACGACCAGGTTCTGGTCGCCGACCCGCCCGGTGGTTTCGTCATGGCTGACCGCCAGTTGACCGTCCCGTGTGCGGTGCAAATCCAATTCAATCCAATCCGCGCCCAGCTGAATGCCGCTCCGGAAAGCCGGGATGGTATTCTCCGGAAACTCGCCCGAGTTGCCGCGGTGGGCGGTGACGCCGTTGTGCAGAAACCCATCCGGCGCGCCGGCCAGCACGTCCGCCACCCGGACCAGCAGCAGGGCCGCAATCACCCACGATATCCCCCACTTCATGGGTTCACCTCGATCCAGGTCTGCCTGCGCATCATCACCGGATCAAGTAACCGCACCGCCTGTCTTCAGACAACCCTTTTCGCGATGCCGGCTATGGCGCCGAAGCCGAGGCCTGGCGCTTCCAGGTCTTTGAAGACCTGGCCAACCGGTCTTGCTCCAGGCCTGGTGCGGGTCTGCAGTATCCCGTTCAGTTCACCTGTATCACCCGGTAGAAGCGCTGGCCCGATCCGGAGTTGGTGTCGCTGGCCGAGAGCACGTAGCCGGCGGCTGCCGCGTCGGAGCCGAGCGGCGTCCAATCCGGGGCCGCAAGGTCGTCCTTGTAAACCACGCGGTAGGTCCTGCCCGGATAGGCGCTCCAGGTCAGACCAAAGATGCTGTTGGTGAACGCGCAGGAGGAGATTCGGGGCGGCGGGATGGTCACGATGGAGAAGCTCTTGCTATCGTTCAGGGCCGGCGTGCCGCTGTCGGTAACCCGCACGGTGGCAAAGTTGGTTTGGGGCGCGGAAACCTCCGGAGCGGGCCAGGTGAACACGCCGTCCGCGCTCACGCCCGCGCCCGCAGGGCCCGCGACCAGGCTGAAGGTCAGGGTATCGCGCGGGATATCGGCGTCCGAGGCCGTATTGGTGAAGGTGAGCGTGGTGCCGGCATTGACGGTCCTGGCAGCGATGGCGGCGAGGCTCGGGGCGGTATTGGTGTAGGGGAATATCTCGAAACCGCTGCACGCCGGCTCGAAGGCGGCGCCTTTCAAGAACTGCAAGGTGATCTGCCCGGCGCTCGTCGTCGTGACGTTGTACTGGCGGGTGGTGGCGCGGAACTTCGCGCCGGCGGCGGCGAGGATGTCGAAGTTGGTCAGCACCTGGACGCCGTTGAGCGCGACGTGAAACTGCCGCTCGCCGGGGGCTCCGACGTTGGTCGAGGTCTCGGCGAAGTGCAGCCGGGTCTTGTAAAGCTTGTTGGACAGCAGTCCAGGCAGGATGCACGCGAAGCTGCGCCATCGCTCGCTTTGATACAGCCCCTGAGGAGCGGGATTGGTGGCCGCGCTTAGGTCAATGGCGTTGGTAACAGAACGAATGCTCAGAGACGCCGTGTAGGCGGCGTCGGAACTGAATCTGCCCAGCGATGGCCCGCCGCAGTTGAAGGAGTAGTTCGACACGGAAGTGAAGAAGGGCGCGGTGAAGAGATTGTTGTCCTCGTCGCCTTCCGGAAAGCGGTTGATGTCATCCACGTTGGCGGTAACGGCATGGGCGCCGGGCGTGGCGGTCCAGTAAGGGACGCTGACGCCGCCGTTGGCCGTGAGGCTCATCGAGGCGCCCGGGGCCAGCGGCCCCGGAAGGGCGCCGGCCCAAAAGCCGCCACCGCCGTCCACGCTGAACCCGATGCCGATGCCGGTGCCGTTGCCGGGGGCGGAAGCCGTGCCCTGGTTCCTGACGGTTGCCGTGAAGTAAACGCGGCTGCCGGGATAGATGGGAGCAGGGCTCCACGTGATGGCCGTGACGACCACATCGGGCAAGGCATTGGCAGGAGTGGCGCTGGCCTGGTTGGAGTTGGGGCTCTCTCCCGCGTTATTCACCGCTGATACATAGTAGTAATAGGGGATGCCGGCGCCGCCGGAGGTGTCCCGGAACGGCGAGGAGAGAACGTTGCTGGCGATGACGCTATAGGTGCCGTTGCTGGTGGTGGCGCGCTTGATCCTGTAGCTGGAGGCGTTGGCGGGCGAGTTCCAGCTCAGCGCGATGTGCCCCGAGCCGGCAGTGGCCGTGAGACCCGCTGGCGCTGTGGGCGCCGTCGTCCACAAGCCAACGCGAACCGCGACCTCGCCCGAGTTGTCGCTCTCCGCGACGGCATTGACGGCGGTGACGACATAAAAGTTGGTAGCGCCGTTAACCGGGGCGGTATCGGTGAAAGTGGTCACCGGCATGCCTTCGGTGATGCCCTGGCCCAGCAGCGTGTAAGGACCGCCGCTGTGGGTGGCACGCTTGACGGCGTAGGTGGCTGGCGTCAGCGGCGCATTGGTCCAGGCAACGACGACCGAGCCGCCGGAAGGTGTGGCGGTCACTCCAGCAGGCGGCGTCGGCCACGTGACCGGTCCGCTCAGGTAGGTCCGAAACCAGGCCGCGATGGGCTCAAGGTCAAACGAGGACCAGCCGGCAGGGTCGCCGTTCTGAAAAAGGGTGCAGCCCAACACGCAGGAGTCCTGGCCGATCTGGCGGTCAAACCAGTTCAGCCAGCGCTCATATTGGGCCGCCGTGCCGCGATACTGCCAGCCGGACGTGGCCGGGGAGCCGCTCTCATCCACACCTCCCTCGGTCAGAATCAAGGGCAGGCTCAGCAGATCGTTGTAGCCCTGCTGGGCGAAGTATGAATAGAACTGCCGGTAGCGCAGCGAATACCAAGTCTCGATCCCTACGTCGGTGCTGTAATGAATGGTGTAAGCGTGATAGCTCCAGGCACCGCCGGCCGCCTGGGCCTGGCGCAACGCGGGCACGAACGGGTCCAGGTCCGAGAGGCTGTTGGGGTTGCCCACTGCAATGCTGCCCAGACACGGCTTATAGCCCGCGCTCACGATGAGCGGTGTCAGGTTGGTCCAGAACTGGTTGAACCACTGCGAGGCGGCGCCGGCCGGGCTGCTGGGATAGCCCAGAGCGGGGGTATCGCCCTCGTTCGGGCCTTCCAGATAGTCTATCAAAGCGCGGTCGGAGGCCGACAGGCCGTTGAGCGGCGGCTGCAACACCGTGTTCCAGAAGTCCACGGCGCTGGCCGTCGCATCGTTGACCAGCGAGTAGGTCTTGGGCGTATAGACCCGCACAACCAGCTTGCCCCCCGGCGTTTTGCTCTTGTAGTCGCGCATGGCCGCAACCATGCCGGAAGGGAAACCCCCGTCCAGCGCCAGGACTTTCAGCACCCGCGGACGCCCCGCAACGATGTCAGCCGATCCTGCGGTGTAGGAACCGATGAAGTGAGCGCTGAGCTTGCTGTCGCTGAGCGTTTGGGCGGGGCCGGCGCTGCCCAGCACACAAAGCAGGGCCGGCAGCACAAGGCGCGCAAAGCGAATTGAACTCATCCGAGCACCCTACAGGAGCGCCTGTCGCCCGCAAAGGAGATTAACCCCTGCCGCCAAACGACTGACAAGAGATTGCATCAGGCGCGCCCGCACGTAGTGAGCGCTTCCCGGGTGATTCGTCGAGCGCCAAGCGCCAATAGCCGATAGCTGATAGCCGATCCCTTCCAGCCAAGGGGCCGCTGCGGTTTGGTCAATGCCCGCCTCAATTTTTTCGATGCCTCCCTCCCCCGCTTCAGAGCTATATTCCGTTATGAAACTACTGCTGAGAGTCGGACTGGTTCTCCTCCTGGCGTCAGTTTTGTCGTTCTGCGTCTTCGGGTTCCTCGCCACGTTCGAGCCCAATCCCCCTGCAACACAGTGGACATGGCGCCTCATCTGGTGCGCTGCCGCTTCCCTTGCTACAGTCGTCTGCGTCAGGCTCTGGTGCGCCAGGTCCGCTTCGCCGCCGAGGTCATAGCCCCCTCAGCTTCCGTTGGGAGATCCAGCGCAACTTCGTCTTGGTTCTGGCCGGACGAGGCGTGGCGTGATGCGGCCGGCCAAAGAAGCGCGCCGGCGCTTCCGGTGGTCGGCCCCAAGGCTGGCCAACGCCACCGAGAACCGTGCTCAAGCTCACGCATCAGTCAGGACGCCGCACAGTTCCATAGGGCCATATTCACTACGCTTTTTGCGTATTCCGTGTTTGGCCGGCTCTGCTTCCGCATCGTTACGGTTCAGGGCCGGCGCCAGCTCTCGCCTTATGCCCCCGATTCGCGCCAGGCGCCCCTCGCCGCGCCTCAAAAGTAACTGTTACCCTAGCGAAGCTCGGAAGTGTTCCGGTTGCCTCAAAAGGGTTGTTACCCTGATGGGTTACGTTTCAGGGAGAGCTTACCAGCGCTGTCAACTCACTGCGGGGGAGTGCCCTTCGGGCGGTGGAGCGTAGCGGTGAGTGCGTCAGCACTCACCGCGGAGCGGAACCGCCCGAAGGGCGGGTGACGGACTCGGCCTCCGATCTTGCTGCCGCTCGGGGGCTCTCACCGGTGCCCAGCCCGTTCAGCTCCTCAACTG
>Ga0209201_1001675_pt1 | contig 24447 bp, 20 predicted proteins | sample AD_UKC055_MetaG_FD_184411 | JGI IMG/M metagenome (GOLD analysis project Ga0209201, IMG submission 184411) | Active sludge microbial communities of municipal wastewater-treating anaerobic digesters from USA - AD_UKC055_MetaG (SPAdes) (version 2) | ecosystem: Engineered > Bioreactor > Anaerobic >...
GTTCGGCCGCAGTCTGTATCGCACGCCTTCAAACGGGCCGCGACCGCGATCGGCCGTGGTGACCTTCGCTGGCACGATACCCGCCACTTCTACGCGACGCGCTTTCAGTATATCGGCGCCACAGGCATTGAATTGATGAACACCCTTGGACACGCGTCAATCATGCAGTCTGGCGCTTACACACACATTGTCGACGAACGCCAGAGAAGGCTTGCAAACGCCTTGCCGGTCCCGTCGATTCCCGGCCTGACGCCAGGACCCGTCATCGTGGAGGCAGAAACGCCGTCGCCGGTCGCGGAGTCGAAAAGCCCGGAGGTGAAGTGATGGCGACAAAGGAGACAGTGTGTTTCGCCGTGTATCCGAACGCGCTTGAACGGTGGAAAAGACTCAGAAAATGGTGGGAGAGCGAAGCCGAAACCGGACTGAAACTTGGCGAACCCATTTACCCGCCGTTGCACAATATGGTGTTTCCACCTAGCGTGGCCGGGTCATACTGGGAAGGCCAGGACGAAGCTGTTTCCTTGGTGTTCGACTGCCCCGCCCTTCAAAGCACATGGCGGACACAAACGGACCTTTGGTTGAGAAAGTGTGCCGGCCAGGACACCATCAACACACTTGCTAAAGCGCACGACAATCTGGTTAACCAAGCCAAGTATGCGCTTGCGGCAGAGAAAGGTAAGCATTGGGGCTGGCGCAGTATGGTGCCGCTTCAAGCGGTTCAGGCGGCAAGAATACTTGCTGAACTCCCAAACCCCTATCCAATATCGCCTGGAAAGCACAAGTCCATAATCAAAGAGGATCACGCGTCGGCCCGCCGCGAGATCGTCAAGGCGCTTCGCGGGCTCTGCAAGGCCGGCAGCAAGCGCCGCATAACTGACCCGCAACTGGCGGTCCTGTACATGTTGGCGGCGCCGCAGTTTGTCGGCGCCGATGCCAGAAGGCCCGATCATTGGTGGGAGGACGGCGACTACTGGAATCCCGGAAATACGTCGGTCAATCGCTTCTTGCAGTCTAAAGCCTTCAAAAGACACCTGAACACAATCAAGAGCGACATCCGGGAAATAAAACTCAGCAAGTGACCTTCCAGATTATCTAGTCAGCACCGCACGTTCTGGAGAATTGGATAAATTGATAGCCAATTTCCCGCATCAAATTATCGAATAAAATCAATAGGTTGCGTTGACAATGGCCAGATCGTGCCCGATAATTTGGACATGGGTTCGCCGGCCGGCACCCGAGGCTTTTTCAATCATGGAGGACACGATGATTAGAACGCGAACCGTCAGACCTGACACCACGAACCTGTTGACCATCCGTGAAGGTGCCGAACGGATGCGATGCTCAACCGATTACCTTCGGGACCTTCTGCGAAGACGTGAAATCGACGCCGCGAAGATCGGTCCGGAACGTGGCAAGCGGGGCGGCCGGTACCTGATCCCGGAATCGGAGATCGTGCGCTGGCTTGAACGCAACATTACGGCTGTCCGATGAAAACACAAGGCAGGCCCCGGCCGTGGATGACGGCAAGGGCGGAAACAATGGAACTTGAGAAATTCATTGTACTACCGCCAGTACCGCGATTCAACGTCCGGGCGCCTGCCAGGGAGGGAATTATGAATAATTCTGGTTGGATTGAAGCAACCTGCAAGAAACCGTGTCCGATTTGTGGCCATGATTCCTGGTGCACGGTGACCCGTGATGGCCGTGTCGTAAACTGCCGGCGCGTCGATGCTGGCGGACGCGAAAAGACGGATCAAAACGGTGCCGTGTATTGGGTTCACCACCTGGGCGAAGGCAATCGTATCGGTGCGGTTCTGATGCCGCAACCGTCAATGAAGGAACCTGCACCTGAGCGTGCCGATGATGCGACGCTGTCGGCCGTTTACAACGCCTTGCTGAATGAACTTCGACTGTTTCCGCAACATGCGCACGAACTCAAGAGGCGTGGCCTGTCACCTGCTGAGATTGAATGGCGTCAATACAGGTCGTTGCCGCCGAACGGAACACTTTGGACACGTCACGATGTCGCCGGCCGGCTTGCGGATCGATTCGGTGATGACACGCTGGCAAAGGTGCCCGGCTTCATTAAACGGTTGACCGCTGGCGGCCGCGAATACTGGACCATCAAGGGCCTGCCTGGTCTGCTGATCCCTGTCCGCAACGTGAAAGCGGAGATTGTCGCGCTGAAGTTGCGGCCCGATGACCCCGGCGATGGTGGAAAATACCGGGCTTTGTCTTCGAAGTTTGATGGCGGCCCTGGTCCGGGTTCACCCGCGCACGTTCCGCTTCCGCCAGTTGACACAATCCGCGCAGACGCCGGGACTGTCGCTGTGGTGGAAGGCGTGCTGAAGGCGGACGTTGTCGCGGCCCTGGACCCGGCGCACGTCACGGTCGTTGGAATCGACGGGTGCGCTTCATGGCGGACCGCGCTTCCGGCTATCGAGGCAATGAAGGCACGCAGCTTGAATTACTACATCGACCCGGACGCGCTGAAGGGCGGTAACCCGCAAGTCGGGGCCGGTTTGAAGGCTTTCTGGTATGCAATGAAGCGCCAGGGATACAAACTTGGGATTGTCCTGGACGCAGGGAGGGCAGCATGAATACTGCTGAAAACCTATTGAAGCCGGATGACGCGCTGGCAGAGGGGCACGCCCTTAGGTTGATCGGTGGCGCGGATGCCGACGCCTTGGTTGACGGGGCACCGGGCTGTAACCCGGACAAACGCGCCACGTTGAGCGTGACCGGTGACCTTCAGGCAACGATGCGGAACGCGTGGACCATCATTGGCCGATGGAACAAGGCAACGCCGCGATTGTTCAAGGACACTGGCGGAAAGCGCTTGCTACAGATTCACGACACGCAGACAGGCCCGGTGATGAAAGCGTATGACGTTGACACTTTCCGCGCCCTGCTGGTCAACCTGATACGGTTTGTGCGTCCGGCGAAGGATGGACAAGTCTTCGATGTCCCGCCGCATGACAGGTTGATCAAAACGATGTTGAGCACGCCGCCGGATGACGTGCCGGTGTTGTCACGGATCGTGACCGCGCCTGTCCTTGGTCCTGATTCCCGCCTTACTTCCTCGCCGGGATATCACGCCGCCGGCAAGGTGTTCTATCGGCCGTTGCCAGGGTTCTATATCCCGGCGATTCCGGAGGCGCCGACATCTGAAGACATTGCGGAGGCGGTCAAAGTGTTGTGGGAGCCTTTCGTTGAATTTCCGTTCAAGGATGACGCATCGACGGCGAACCTGATCGCCGCGCTGTTGACGCCGTTTGTCCGGGATGTCATCGAGGGGCCGACGCCGTTGTTTTTGATATCCAAGACGCAACGTGGCACTGGTGGAACGCTGTTGTGCGACGCCATAAGCACCATCACGACTGGACAGCCCGCTTCCGTGATTCCACCGTCAAAGGATGATGCCGAACTGGGTAAGAGAATCACCGGCGCCGTGGCAGCGGGCCGGCCTATCATCCTTCTGGACAATGTCGACGAACTGCGAGGGGCGACCTTGGCGGCCGCGTTGACCGGGCGCCAGTGGGGAGGTCGTCTGCTGTATTCAAACGATACTGTCGACGTTTCACCCCGCTGTTTATGGCTTGCGAACGGTAACAACCCGCAGGCAAGCGGCGAACTGACGCGACGAATTGTCTACGTTCGGATGGTTGCACCGGTCGCAAATCCGGCCGCACGTCAGAACTTCCGGATTCCAGACCTGATCCCGTGGTGCACAAAGAATCGTGCCGCGCTGGTTGCCGCCATACTGACCATAATCCGTGCCTGGATTGTCGCTGGCCAGCCCGGAGGTGCCCTGGTCATGGGTAGCTTCGATTCATGGTCCCGGATCGTGGGAGGAATTCTGAATGTCGCCGGGGTTGATGGCTTCCTGGCGAACAAGGAAAGCCTGGACGATGACGCGAACGACGAAGACGCCGCATATCGTGAACTGGTTGAAGACTGGAACGATGAACACGGCACGGCCGCTGTCGGTGTCGGTAGCCTGTTGCCGTTGATGCTGGAGAGATTTGACCTTGGACACGGCGACGAACACGGGAAAGCGGTCAAGGCCGGACACCTGTTGCGACGCCTGACTGGAAGAATCATCGGTGACTTCCGCATCGAGGACGCCGGCGCGGTTCAGCACAGGAAGGTGTATCGACTGGCCGCTGTCGACGCAGATCGCCAGGACCCCGCCGGTGAGTGAGGTGAGTTGTTTCCCAAACTTTCCTATACATGATCTAATTCCTTTCTTCCCATACGCTTAGGGTTAGAAAAAACTCACATAACTCACACGATGGCAGGATTGCCCCGCCAGTATTGGCCGCGCCGCCGGTGAGTATTGCCGCCAGATACTCCCGCAACACTCCCAAACTCACCCGCGCTGAACCGGATATGTCAATCAACGATGGCCGGCGTTACTTCCGCGAAGATGCTGGGGTCGACTTCTTCTCCCAATTTTGACAGGAAGATGTATTTGCCCACTGATTCTGTTGCGTCAATGCAGACTTCATCCGAATCGCGGTGATAAATCCTTGTTCCAGCGTAGTTGGATGAGTTCCGATAGAATCGATAGGAACTGACTTGGCATACATCTTCCGTGGATAATGGAGTGTAAACCCAAGTTGTATCGTAGGGACATTCCCTTGTGCCGGAGACGTAGTAGATCCTTTTCGTGCAATTTGAGTCTGAATAGTAGTCGGGTGTCTCCACAAAATACATTGCTGATGCTGGTGTGGCCCTCGTTTTGCCATCTTTTGTTGTTCGGAAATAACAGTCCGTTTCAAGCTCAACGTCGTACCAGCCGGCGAACCCCTGCGCACCGTCCGCTGTCTTCAGGACCTTGGCTTTGATCCTGGTGCCTGACTTGTAAAGGCGTAATTCGTTGGCAGTGTTACCCGGATCCGGCTGCGTTGCGACATCCGGAAGTGACGCCGAATCTTGCCAACCGGAGTCGTTGCCGGCTGATTCGTCGCTGGGGAAGTATTCACCAGTATCACAACCGGCAAGAATCACGGCGGCCGGCAGTAAGAAGATAGCGGTCAAACAACGCATGGAGCACCTCTACGTTTGATGTTTCACCGGGAGAGTAGATTGATCTTGATTACCTGGTCAAGCTTGGCAAGGTCGGACACTTTCACCCACCCCCAGGCCGTACGGCGCGGGTCCTCCGATGGGGATGGCCTTAACCGGTCACAGTTGAGTCCGGGCATTTTCCAGACACAGGTGAAAAAATGAGGTTTAACTATCCATCAACGGCCGTCGTGCGCGGGCACGGGCGTGCTCGGGCGCGCGCGGGTGTGGTCAATGATTTCCACGGTTTAACCTCGTTTTTCGGCCTGTCTCTGGGAAACGGCCGCGCCCTTGATTGATACCCGATACCCGGGGTGGCGTCGGAGAACCTAACCGGGGTGGGGGGGGTGGGGTGGGGTTGCCGGTGCAAGCCTGGGGTTGTCCTGTGTCCCGGTTCCTGTCCCGGTCCTATTTGCCCTCACTTGAAATAGGGGCCGGATACGACGGTCGGTGCCCGTTGGTCACCTCGACGCCGGGAGAATCTCCAGTGGGTACGACGACACGATTATCTTCGATTCAAGGCCCTTCAGTGTGTCCGATGGTGGATTTATCGTGCCGCACGCTGTCGCTTGAAATAGGGGCATTTGCGGAGGTGTGATGGCCCGCTGTACAACGGGGCCTGTCGTCATTTTCATTGACCGTAGGCAAGGCCAGTCCGGATGCGGGCCAGCGTCCGGTGATCTTGTACAACGCCTGTACAACGGACCACCTAAAACAGCCCAAAAACAGCCCATTTCAGCCCAAATACAGGCATTGCGTCACGTTGGGCTTATCGATGTAAATGTTTGATTTTTAAGGGAAAAGAGGTGAGCCCAGAAGGAATCGAACCTTCAACCTCCGGATTAAGAGTCCGCTGCTCTACCAATTGAGCTATGGGCCCACGCAAAAAGCGGATGAATTATTGGTGGAAGCAGGGGAATTGTCAAGCCAATTGTGAACAGCTCCGTTCAAAATACTGTTGGATCATCGATTTTTGATGGCGATATCGGCCAGGCGCACTCGTTCGGGGCCGTGTCCGGCAGCAGCGTTCACGGTGACCAGAGCGGTGTTCAGCCTTTCGATATCCAGGATATTTTTGCGGTCGGCGGTTGTCTTCGTGTAGTTCAGGGGACAGTGATCCAGGTTGCCGTCGGCCAGGATCGTCAAACCGTGGCTGCGGCAGATGATCGGCCTTGCCCCGTAGACGATGCATCCGCCGGTCCGGTCGTCGATCATGCAGCAGTGCCGCCCCAACTCGGCGCGGTCCGCGGCCGCCGCCCTGACATCGTCCGGCAGGGTGGCGAATACGGCCGAAACCAGGGCCGCCTCGACTTCGAACACCGACAGGTCCACCAGGCAGCACGACGCGCAACCAGGCCGACAGGCGAACTGATCCGGCGCCGCTTCGACGGCCTTTTCGAAGAACCGATCGACCGTTCCGTGCAATGTTTTGATCATTCGCGCCCCCCGTTGGAAAGGCCGCGGCGTCGGATGACCGCGGCGACGCAATGATAACCGGGTTCTGATCGCCGAGTGTCCAAATTGGATGCACAAACCGGTCACATGGGGGTACACTCTGCGCCCCGCGCCGGGCGTTGTGACAGTCCGGCGCCTTGCCGGCCCTGGAGCTGTCGTGGATTTGGAACGCGAACATAACGAACTTGTGACCGCGCCAGTCGGAAAGCTGCTGTTCAAGTTCGCGATCCCGTCGATCGTCGCCCTGATGGTTCATGCCGCCTACAACATCGTGGACCGGATATTCGTGGGGCGGATGGTCGGGCCCGATGGACTTGCCGCCACTTCGGTCGCGTTTCCGCCGTTGATGATCCAGTTCGCGTTCATCATCCTGATATGCGTGGGCCAGAGTTCCATCGTGTCCATAAGGATGGGACAGAAGGACCGGGACGGGGCCAGGGCCGTGTTCGCGAACGGTCTGTGGATGTCGGCGGTGATGTCCGTTCTGCTGGCCGTCGCGGCCGTCGTGTTCGCCGACCCGGTTCTGCGGTTGTCGGGTGCCGGTGAATCGATTCTGCCGATGGCGCGCGGTTACATGCTGGTCACCCTTATTGGAACCGCCTGCCTTGCCGCAAGCTTCACGCTGAATTTTCACATCCGGGCCGCCGGTCATCCGAAGGTCTCGATGGTGTTGATGCTGGTGGGGTCCGGGTTCAACATCCTGCTGGATCCGATCTTCATCGGTCCGCTCGGAATGGGCGTGATGGGCGCGGCCGTGGCCACCGTCATTGCCGAGGGAATCTCGGCGACCGTCTCGGCGATCTGGTTGTTCCGGCATCCCGAGGTCCCGTCGCTGACCAGGGCCACGATGCGGCCGAACCCGAGGCTGTGCGGCAGCATGCTCTATCTGGGCCTGGGGCCCTTTTTCTCGAACATCGTCGGCAGCGTCCAGTTTTCGATCCTGAACTATCAGGTACTGCGGTTCGGCGGTGAATTGGCGGTAGGCATCACGGGCGTGGCGTTCGCCATGTCTTCGTTCGTGTCTCTGCCGGTGTTCGGAATCTCCGACGGGATGCAGCCGATCGCCGGCTTCAATCACGGCGCCGGCAATCACGACAGGGTGCGTCGCGTTGTCTGGCTGTCCGTCCTGTGGGGGACCGTGGCCGCCTGCGCCGGCGCGGTGGTGGTCGAGGTATTCCCCCGTCCGATAGTTGGCCTTTTTTCCAGAGACCAGCAGTTCGTCGACATGGCGGTCCGGGCCATCCGGATCGTTTTCATCACCGCGCCGATTCTGGGTTTGCAGGCGCTCGGAACCAGGTATTTCCAGTCCGTCGGACGTGGAGGCATCTCCGCTTTCCTCAGCCTTTCGCGTCAGTTGATCTTCTACGTTCCGTTGTTGCTGCTGCTGCCACCTATGATGGGCCTTGACGGTGTCTGGTGGACCGCGCCGGCCGCCGACGTCGTATCCACCGCGGTGACCGCCGTGATGCTTGTCTGGGGGTTGCGTCACGTCGAACCGCCGCGTCGTCAGCCCGACATGCAGACCCCGAGGTCGTAACCGCCGCACGCGGAGTAGCAGAATTCCGGCGCAGGGCAGGCCCTGGTCAGCGAGCACAGGCGCCGGCACACCGTATCCAGGCAGACGTGATCCACCAGACAGTCCGAGTGGGATTTGCATGAAGTGCCCGCCGCGCCTTTTCCGGCCACGAAGCAGGCGCCGACCGAGCAGTTTTCCAGACCCTTCGGGGCGCACGTCTGTCCCTGAAGGCACGAGGAACCTGGAGTGACCGGGTTACAGGCGTTTCCACCCACCGCCTCGCAGTATTTGACCTTGGTCGAACATCCCTGGACACACTCGTGGTTTTCCGGGCACGGTACCGCGGCCGTGCACATCCTGGCGCAGACGGAATCGTTGCAGTAGGCGTCCTTGACGCAGTCGGAGAAGTCGGCGCACGACTCCCCGACCTTCCTGTTACCGGATAAAACGCACGAAAACGTTGTGCAATCGGCCTTGTCGGGGGCGCAGGTCCAGCCGGTCGGGCAGTCCGAACCCAGCCGCGCGGGGTCGCAATCGGCCGCGCCGTCCAGGCAGTAGCCCCATTTGCCCAGGGTCGAGTCGGCCTGGCAGTGACGTGGATTTTCGCCGTCCAGGCACGCGTCGGGGTTCGAGGGATCGCAGAGCAGTCGACATGTGGATGTTGTTTCCCCAATCGGCCTGACGCAGCCCAGGGCCTTGTCGCACGCGTTGAACGAATCGCAGGGTTCTCCTTCCCTGCCGCCGCCGATCGGGAAGCAGAACACACACGAACCGAGTGGTGACGGCAGACACGTCTCGCTGTTGGTGCACCATGACGGGTCCGTCGGGTCTTCGCACATGTAGCTGGTCAGGTCTGCCGGGATGCAGTATGCGGTGTCACCGTTGGGAACGCAGCAGTTCTGGACCGGATCTTCACTGCCGGTGACCGGGAGCGTGCCGCACTGTCCGTCGCTCACGCATTCCGCTGTGCAGAAGGCCTTTTCGCCGGCCAGCTTCAGGCAATGTGGAAATGGTTCCTCGCACGGATCCGTGTTGAATTCGCAGTCGCGACCCAGACCGTCTCCCGGGATGGCGGTGCAGCGTCCCGATTCGCATGAGGAACCCGGAAGGCACTTTCCGCAATCGACCTGTCCGCCGCACCGGTCGTCGATGATGCCGCACTGAACATCGAGCGTTGTGCAGGTTCCGGGCACGCAGTCTCCGACGCACTGGTGAAATTCGTCGTCGCAGACCTGGCCGGTCAGGGCGCAGTTGTCGGCGCAGGTTCCTTCGCAGCCGTCGTCGCCACCGCATTTGTTCGCGCAGTCTCGGACGCATTTGACGCGGCATGTGCCATAGATGCATTCCTGTCCGTCCGGGCACGAACCGCACGAGACCACTCCGCCACAACCGTTCGCCATGGACCCGCACTCCCGTTCCTCTTCGGCGCAGGTGAGCGGCACACACGGTCCCTGATCGGGCAAAACGTTGTTGTCGGCGCAGGACATCGCAAGCAGCATGGCCGCGACCAGCGAAACGCGGAAGAAATGGCGTATCGGCATTACAATCCTTTTACTTCCGGCAGTAGAAGAAACCGTTTCCCATGGGTGTCTGGACGCCATCCGGCGCCTGGTCGAACGGCGCCACGATGGACATCACGCATGGCTGCGGGAATAAAGCCTTGAATTCCGGAGATGTCAGAGCCTTCCAAGTTTCAGCCGTCAACTGTGTCTCGGCGATGCGCATGTGGCCGGCATACAGTCCGGATCCTGCAACTTCCCGGACTTTCATTCCTTTTGGAACGGGAAGATCCGCAGGCACCGGGAAACCGATAGACAAATCGCAGGGAGATTCAGGCTTTTCGAGCGTTGAGTCGACAAAAGCCACCGGTTTGGAGAAGACCGGCACCTTCACATTGAACAGAAGCTGCCTGAGGCGCGTCAGAGCCTCATGAATCTGCGCCTGATCCGCGCTTGTCACATCAGGCATCTCGGTGGCGATGATCACCTTGAACGCCGGGAGTTGAATCACCCTGTCACGGCCGCCCTCGATCTGATCCGATTCGTATGGAATCTCGCCGTCAAGCGGTTTTTCCACCTGCTTGAGCTTACGGTTCGGCTGAGGTGTCCCGGCCGGCACTGGAATTCCGGGCAGCGCCAGGTGGGCCTCTTTCAGTCGAAGCAGTTCGTCCAGAGACATCCCGTAATGAACCGCCTGCTTGTCCAACGGCGAATCGGGCGTGATCTCGACTGGCTGGGGTGGTGCAGGCGGCAGGCCGCTGCTGTATCCCGGTTGCTCCGTCCGGGCGACCGTGGTGGTGACGACCAGTTCGTCGTCTTTGTCGCCGCAGCCTTTGCAGCCGACGGCCGAGAGCACCGACAAGGCCAGAAAAAGAACCAGTCCCGAGGAGAGTCTTGAAGCACCAGATTTCATCCCGGTCTCCCTTGTCAAAGGCGGAGGTGCCACAGAATGCTATTATGTCATGTTTTTCACCCTGATCCACACGGCTGCTGATATCCTATATTGGTGTAGGAAGGTGTTTCCTTTCGATCCTGCATTCTGTCGGTTGTTTCGAGCGTCCCGGGATTAGTTCCATGACTGGAAGATTTCACATTGCCTTGTTAGCAGGGCTGATTTGTGCCTGTGGGCCAACGCATCCGCCTTTTGATTCAGGTGGCACCAGTGTCCTGGACGCCATGCCTGGCGATTCGTCAGGTGACGGCCATGGGCGCGGCGATGTCTTCCTGGATGTCGCGTCGCCGGATTCCGACGTCGGGTCGGCCCTGGATGTCAATCCATCGGATATGCGTCACTCTGATCCCGGAAAAGAAGTCCCTGGCGACCAGGGCGGCGATAGTGATTCTTTCGAAACGTTGGATCCGGTCTGCCCCAGGTCGGAACTGGAATGCAGGATCGGTGTCTACAACAGCCAGATCGGGACTTGTGGCGAGCAGACGGCCCCGGACGGCACCCCTTGTGAGACCGGCGCTTGTCAGGAAGGTTCCTGTGTCGAGATGTGCTGGAATGACGATTGTCCGACCTGGCTTGTCGATATCGATGACGACATCGATGATGACATAGATGATGACAGTAACGAGGGTGGCGGCGGCGGCAGTGGCCAGGACAACGACGGCAAACGGAAAGGCGGCAAACAGAAACGTGACGAGAACTGCCGCTGCAACGTCCTTCCCACAGGTTCGGATTTCTGCATCGATGACAAAGGGGTCGTGGCGTGTGACGCCATACCTCCCGGTCATAGCTGGTGGGGACAGGATGCCCAGACGGCAAACGGCGACCACACCTTTGAAGACAACGGCAACGGTACCGCCACCGACACACTGACCGGCCTGGTGTGGGCAATCCAGCCTTCCGGACCGCTCGGCCTGAGCGCGGCCGAGAACTGGTGTTCGGAACTCATCTCCCTGCCCGGTCAGGGGTGGCGCGTTCCGAACATACTCGAGCTGTTCACGCTTGTGGACGCCGGCGAGCCTGACTGCATGTGGGACCCCGTGTTCGGGACGGGCTGCGGCGAAAATCAGATGTACTGGTCGTCGTCGCAGGCGTACATGACCGCCAACTTCTGTACCGTGCACCGCCGAGGAAATATCGAGGCGTGCGAAAAGGTCCTTTTCCTGCCGGTCAGGTGCGTGCGCGGCGGTAAACCTGTCGGCCACCTGCCGGACGATCGTTTTGTCCAGTTCGAAGAAATGATCCACGACCGTCTGACCGGTATCTCGTGGGCCAGGGATATCGACGCTGAAACCGCGACATTCGGTGACGCGATGAGGACCTGCGCCCGAAAGGGCCAGGGATGGCGTCTGCCCACAACCGCCGAGCTCGCCTCAATCATGGAGCCCGACTATCCCACGGACGGGTGCGCCAAATGGAACGACAAGCTGGGGAAGTACTGCGACGAACAGCTTTATTTCTGGACCTCGACGCCCAATCCGGTGCCTACGGAACCCCGGTCCGCGTTCGCGGTTCACATGTTCAGCGGTCACATTCACGAGAACGCGCTTGGGCAGTATTTCAGGTACAGATGCGTCAAGACCTGGAACGCTGACGATGAAGGTCATGAGCCGGATTGAAATGAAGGCATTGTCTGTATCAATCCTGACACTTATCCTGACGGGGTGTAGTGTGGCCGATCACCCCGACGCCGGTTCGGGCGAACTTCCGATGGATGAGGCGCGGATCGATTCCGTCGAACCGGACGCCTTCGGTTTCGACATCCGCCTGCCTCGGCAATACCTGATCCAGGACATCCCGGCCAACGATGTCGACTACGTCTGTGACCTCGTTTACGAACAGGACGATTTGTTGGAGTCACCTGGTTACATCTATATGCAGGCCACGCCGGTCAGCTGCTCGTTCGTCGGCTGCCAGTTCGAGATCGTCGGCGCATGGACCTCGTTCGATGGTGTCGTCGAGCCCGTGGTCGACGCCGTTTATAACCCTGGCGGCCAGCACGGAATCGACTTCATCGACATCAGGATCGATGATCTTACCTTCAGGTACAACCATTCATCGATCGGTTTCGGCTGGCGTCCTTGCCACACCCCAGACTGCCTGCAGGTGATCAGGGATGATGCGATGCTCGTCGACGGCTGCGAGCCGGTCAGGTCACTCCCGGCCGTCTGCCGGCTGGTCAAGCCCGATGGCACCTTCGACCCCCTGGTTGACGACTTTCAGCGGTGTCCGGGTGACGTCGCGGTTCAATGAGCCTGGCGTTAGAAATGAATTCGACGTGATCAATCTGTCCCCGGGCAACACTTGGCTGGTGTTGGCGTCGACAATGGTTTGCGTGGCGCGCCTGGAGGGACTCGAACCCCCAACCGTCGGATCCGAAGTCCGATGCTCTATCCATTGAGCCACAGGCGCATTGGGAAAGGCTATCTATGTCAAATCCGGAAGGCGGTCGTCGAGACGGCAGGGCCGCTCGAGGATTCCGGGACTTCCGGTCGGCTGAAAATATAAAGCCGGGTCGACATGTAACCCGCGGGTTACCGCGACCCGGCTTTTATCGCCCCCGAAGGGACGTTAGTCACCGGGAATAATGGCCGACGCATCAGCCGTCCCGGTGATGGGGTGCGTGGACGGATTCGAACCGACGACCACCGGGGCCACAACCCGGTGCGCTACCACTGCGCTACACGCACCATCGCAAAGCGAGGCAATCTTGAAGGCGGCGCTGGCGCGCCTGGAGGGAATCGAACCCCCGACCCGCGGATTAGAAGTCCGCTGCTCTATCCGACTGAGCTACAGGCGCATCACGGATAGGGAACAGGGCCGACCCGTTCATCTGCCGCCGTCTGACTGAAATGAACAACCCGGACATCCGTTGGATGCCGGAAAGCCGCAGAATTATGTTCGTAACGGGACATTCTGTCAACAAATTTCGGTGGCGGCTGTCGGCTCCGGGTCAGTCGGTGCGGATGTTGGCGACCACCGCGTCCAGTACCTTGATCAGATCTTCGGTATCGAGTGACACGATTAGGCCGCGACTGCCGCCGTTGATGAAAACGCGTGGCAGAAGGGTCAGCAGCTCGTCCAGCACAACGGGCATCCGGCGGCGGGTTCCGAATGGGCTGATCCCCCCGACCTGGTATCCGGTGAAGCGCTCCGCGTCGTCAGGTTGGCATTCCGCGGCACGGGACTTCGAGCCGAGCGCCGCCGCAAGTCTGGAAACCGAGACCCGGCCGGCCGCGTCCATCAACGCCAGCACCGGATCACCGTCCACCATGAAAACGACGGTCTTGATGACCGCCTCGGGCGGCGCGCCGATCGCCGCGGCGGCGGTCTGCGCCACGTGTCCCGTTCCGCGGTATTCGTACTGGTGAACGTCGAACGCAACCCCTTGTTCTTTCAGGAACAACAGCGCCCTGGTTGACGGGATTCCCCTGGCCACGATCGTCTCCGTTGCCGCAACCCGAACCTGAGTATACATGTGATACAATGGTTGACACGCTCAGTCGAACGCACGTTTATCAAAAAACAGGGGGCTGCGATGATCAACGATGTCGTGATGACCATTTCGACCTATCCGACGCGTGAAAAGGCAGTGGAGGTGGCAAGGACGCTGGTCGAGAAGCGCCTGGCGGCCTGCGTCCAGGTGACCTCGCCGGTCACGTCCATTTACTCCTGGGAAGGAAAGATTCACGAGGATTCCGAGGTGCTGCTGTTCATCAAGACGACTTACACGAAGAATCGCGAGGTAATCAAGTTTATCAGGAAGGATCATCCGTACCAGGTTCCCGAGATCGTTACGTTCCCGCTTGCGGACGGGCTTGACCGGTATCTTGACTGGGTACGGGAATCCACCGTCTGAATTCACCAGGTGCCGCCGCCGGTCGTGCCGGCCTTGACCCATTCGATCATTCGCGCCAGATCGGCCCTGGCCTTGCCAGCCCGGATCTCGCCCCGCCTCGCCAGCGCCGCCAGCCGCAGGGGATTGCAGTAGGAACCCAGGTACGCGGCGGTCCTGAACGTGTCGTACGCGCTTGATGCGGGCCCGGTCGTGACCTGCCACGGGTGGTAGACCATGAAGTGCACGAAGTCGAACGGCAGACGGTTCGCCATCACGAACGTTTCCGCCATCTGACGGGTCGTCTCGCCAGGCGTGCCCAGCATGAAATAGCCGGTGACCGACATGCCGAAGCGGTGCGCTTCCGATATGACGCCGGCGATCAGCCGTCCGCTGGCCTGACGGTTCAGTGCCTTGCGGACGGCCGGACTTCCGCTCTCGATACCCAGCGAAATGTCTCGCGTGCCTGCAGCCGCCATCAACTGCAGCGTCTGCCGTCCGAGCAGGTCAGGCCGCAGGCCGTTCGAAAACGCCATCGTAACCCCGGGAAGCCTGGTCTTGACCGCCCTGAGGAACGCGTGGAACCGTTCGATGTCGTGCAGCGGCTGGTCGTCCTCGATCACGAAATCAGTGATCCCGTAGTCGCGGCGCAGGGTAACCATCTCGTCCACCACGTTACCGACCGGTCGCGCGCGCCAGATCCCGGCGTATCGCCTGGGAACCGGGCAGTGCCTGCAGTTCAGACGGCAACCCCGGGAGGTCTCGATGGCGGCCTGCTTGAATTCGGGGTGACGCGGGTGAACGCTGTAGTCGCACAGGGGGAAAACGGTCCTGTCGTACTCCAGGTCGGCAGGGTCCAGAGTGAACTCGGGGCCGCCTGACACGATCACCGAGTCCGGTCCGCGGAACCTGGCCCCCGCGATCGGCTGGCCGGAACGGGTCTTCAGTTCGTGCAGCAAGGCCGGAACGACTGTTTCCGGGTCTCCGGTGACCGCGGCGAAGGCGTCCTGGCTGTCCATCATAGCGGACGGGTCGGTCGCGGCCGGGGTACCGATCAGGATGACGGGGATGCCCAGTTCAACGAAGCGCTCGGTCAGTTTGATCACTGAACCCACGTTGCGGGTTGATGTCTCGACCACGGCTGCCAGCGGTCGTCGTTCCGGGGCCAGGGCTTCGATCGACTTCAGGGCGGCATCGACGCAGCCGGGGCGGGCGCGGTCATCCAGTCCGGTGCAGGTGTACCCGGCGCGTCTTAAAGTGGAAGCGAGCGTTGAAAGACCTAGTGGAAAAATCGCCTCGAACCCCAGACCGGGCGCAACCAGCAATATGTCTCCAATCATGTGGTGGCGCTCCCGAATGGTCGACACGTACCGGGAAATCCTAGCAGAAAGGGAACGGATGCGGATAGTCGTAGTCGCTGTCAGGTCTGTTTGTGAAATAATTCACCAGGATATGCCGGTAATCTTGCGACGTCTCACCTTACAGGGTATAGTTCCCCGGTTTTTCCGGACGGGAATCAACCTCCCCCGGTTTTTCTTCTCTGACACGCAGGAGCTCTGAAATGACCACTATCATTGATGTTTTCGCCCGTGAGGTACTGGATTCCCGTGGCTTTCCGACCGTAGAAGTCGAAGTCGAACTCGAGTGCGGCGCCCAGGGCCGCGCCATCGTTCCGTCCGGTGCCTCCACCGGCGCCGGCGAGGCCCTCGAGCTGCGTGACGGCGACAAGTCCCGTTACATGGGCAAAGGCACGTTGAAGGCCGTTGAGAACGTCAACGACATCATCGCCCCGGAAGTTATCGGCATGGACGCCGAAGAGCAGCGTGAACTGGACATGTTCATGATGGAACTGGACGGCACTCCCGACAAGACGAAGCTGGGCGCCAACGCCATCCTCGCCGTCTCCGTCGCTGCCGCCCACGCCGCCGCCGACGCCAACGGCCAGTCGCTGTACCGCTACATCGGCGGTCTGTCGGCCCGTACGCTGCCCGTCCCGATGCTGAACGTCATCAACGGCGGCCAGCACGCGGACAACAACCTGGACATCCAGGAATTCATGATCCTTCCGAAGGGCGCACCGTCCTTCCGCGAAGGTCTGCGCTGGGCCTCCGAGACTTTCCACACCCTGAAGAAGCTCCTGAAGGAGCAGGGCCTGAACACGGCCGTGGGTGACGAGGGTGGTTTCGCCCCCAACCTGAAGAGCAACGAGGAAGGCCTGGCGATCCTGGTGCAGGCGATCGAGAAGGCCGGCTACAGGCCCGGCGAAGACATCAGCATCTGCCTGGATGTCGCGTCCAGCACCTTCTACAACGAGGATACGAAGCTCTACACCATGGGCGCGGACGGCACGAAGCTGTCGACCCCGCAGATGGTGGACTACCTGGTCGGCCTGACGAAGAAGTTCCCGATCGCCTCGATCGAGGACGGCCTGGCCGAGTTCGACTGGGAAGGCTTCAAGATGCTGACCGATCGCATCGGTGACAAGGTCATGACCGTCGGCGACGACCTGTACGTTACCAATCCGAAGCTGCTGGCCAAGGGAATCGAGATGGGCGCCTCGAACAGCATCCTGATTAAGCTCAACCAGATCGGCACCCTGACCGAGACGCTGGACGCGATCAACCTGGCGCACGTCAACGGTATGAACGCGGTCGTGTCGCACCGTTCCGGTGAAACCGAAGACGTTACGATTGCCCACCTGGCCGTCGCCATGAACACCGGCTTCATCAAGACCGGCTCGATGTCCCGCTCCGAGCGCATCGCGAAGTACAACGAACTGCTGCGCATCGAAGAGTCCCTCGGGGACTACGGCCGCTACGGTAAGTGATGTCCTGAATCCTGCCCGCGTATTCACACCGTATACTCGGTGAGAACAAGCAACAGTGCCCTGAATCAGCCGCCCAACACCCGGATTCCTTGTAAAAGGCAACGGCCATTCGATATATTTATCAGGTCTAATAATTTCCGGGGGCAGTCATGAGGACTCGCTTTCTATGTTCGATGATGCTGGCCGCAGGTCTGCTGGCCGGCTGCGGTAATGGCGATGAGGTTCCGACGCTGGATCTGGTTGGAACTGACGTGATCGGTACCGACCTGGCCGGCGTGGATGTCATCACCGCAGACAATCTTGTGCCCGACGAGGGACGCGATAATGAACCGGTTGACTTGGGTAGTGTGGACGCCAAAGCCGACACTGCGGACCCGGATGTCGTCGACCCCGACACGACGCTGGACGACACGAACGTCCCGGACGCCGAAACTCCGGATGTAGCCGACGTGATTGACGACAACCCATGCGGCGCGGCGCTCAATCCGTCCTGCAGCGAAAAACGGTGTCAGATCGCGGGCGGCGCGGATGGCGTCTGTCAGGAGGATCAGGATAGCAACTGCACATGCCTGCCGTGGGATCCATGTTCGCAGGGGATCAATCCGGAATGCGTTGAACGGGCTTGCGATGATGGCGATCCGGCCACGCTGAACGATGCATGCCGACTGCTCGTGCAGGATGGAAACGCAACCTGCGCGTGCGGTGGAACCGTGATCGTGCTGGATCCATGTTCGGACATCCTGAACCCGGAATGCATTTACACGGACTGCTTGACACAGACCGGCGACGCGGGTGCGTGCGGCGCGGAAGATGGCGCGAAAGCGATGTGCGCCTGCGGGCTGCCGCCGGTTGCGAAGAATCCTTGCGGTCCCGGCCAGAATCCCGAGTGCAACCCGGAAAAATGCCGGTTGCCTGACGGCGCCTGGGGTGAATGCATTCTGGACCCGTTGAAGGGATGCTTCTGCGGGATCGAGGTGATCCCGGAAGACCCGTGTTCCAAGGACTTGAACCCGCAATGCGAGGAAAAGGACTGCCAGGACGGCAGCGACCTGACCGTGAACGACCGTTGCGACTGGGTCGAGAACGCGGCCGGTGTTCTGTACTGCGATTGCGTTGGCAAACCGATCATCGATCCATGCCAGAAGGAACTGAACCCGACCTGCGAGGATGTCGTCTGTGATGATGGAAACGCTCTGACGGCGAACGACAGCTGCCGGCAGAACGCTGCGATGATCTGCGAGTGCACGGGCGATCCGATCGAGGATCCATGCGACCCGGGGCTGAATCCGGAGTGCGTCGAGGATAAATGTGACGACGGCAGTTACCTGACCACGGACGACAAGTGCATGAAGTTCGGCGACGATTGTCTGTGTATGGGCGTGGCGGTCGTGGACCCGTGCGGCGACGTGCTGAACCCGGAATGCAATGCCGAGAAGTGCGATGACGGCAGTTACCTGACCACGGACGACAAATGTGTGATTGAAGCAGATACATGTCTGTGCCAAGGGACGGCGGTAACCGATCCCTGCAGCGATGAATTGAACCCCGAGTGCATCGTGAAGAAGTGTGACGACGGCGACATCTGGACGACCAATGACCAGTGCACCGAGGACCCGGACAGCAACTGCGTCTGCCTGGGAACCCCGGTCACGAATCCGTGCTGGGATGGCGTGAATCCCGAATGCAAGGCGTACCTCTGCGACGACGGCGATCCGGATACCGTGTCCGACAAGTGCGTGCTGGACGGGTTGGATTGTCTCTGCCGCGGAACGCCGTTGGAAGCCGCCTGCGATAGGGGAATCAATCCTGAGTGCAAGGAGGTACTTTGCGACGACGGCAATCCGTCGACCGTCAACGACAAGTGTGTGACCGAGTCCATCGGCCCGATCGATCTGTGCGTCTGCGGCGGCACGGCGGTCGTTTCTCCTTGCGTCGATTCTCTGAACCCGGAGTGTGATCCGGTCGCCTGCGATGATGGAAACCCAGCCACGCGCAATGACAAATGCGGCCTGGGCGGGACGCTCGAATGCCAGTGCGTCGGAACCGCGATTACCGATCCATGCAGCGAAGTGCTGAATCCCGAGTGCAAGGAGTTGCTTTGCGACGACCGGTCCGAGCAGACGGTCAACGATCGCTGTCAACCGGTCGGTGAAGGCTGCAAATGCAAGGGCGACCTGGTGACGGACCCGTGCAGCGACGTGCTGAATCCCGAGTGCAAGCCGGCCCTTTGCGACGACGGTGACGCGGGGACCGAAAATGACCAGTGCGTGTTGGACGAAGACCTCTGCGTCTGCGCCGGCACTCAGATAAAGGACCCGTGCGGCGACATCCTGAACCCCATGTGCAAGCCTGCCCTTTGCGACGACGGAGACAGTCAGACCGTCGACGACAAGTGCGGCGTGTCCGAGTTGATGCTGCCCTGCCATTGCATCGGCGTGTCCAACGATCCGTGCTCGAACGACCAGAATCCGTTCTGCAAACAGTCCCTGTGCGACGATGGGCACTCCTACACCATCGACGACCAGTGCGTGCTGGACGGCGAAACGTGTGGATGCGCCGGTACCACGGTGGATGAACCCTGCCTGAAAAAGTTCAACCCCGAGTGCGAACCGGCCACGTGCAAGACGGAATTCGGCTTTGCCGGGCTTTGCGGCAAGGGTGAGCAGGATTGCGAGTGCCTGCCTGCAATCGGCGATGCCTGCGAAACGGTGGCCGATTGTCTCTGGCTGACGTGGGTCGTCGACTGCCTCGGGAACTGGGCCTGCTACAAGGATTCGTGCGTCCCGGTTTGTGACTCCGAGAAGTGTGGCGACGGAACATGTGACGTCGCTGCCGGCGAGACCGGCAGTACATGCCCAGTGGACTGCATCCAGTGCGCGGCGACCGGCGACTGCGGCAAGTCCAGCTTCTGCTACAAGGATGTCGGCGCCTGCCGCGGGGTCGGCTTCTGCCTGCCCAAACCTGTTTCATGCCCGGAAATCATCGACCCGGTCTGCGGTTGCGACGGCAAGGACTACGAAAACCCGTGCGTCGCGGCGCAAGCCGACGTTGCCGTCGACTACAAGGGTAAGTGTCTGATCTGACGGCACTCGCGATTCAGCGGCTTCAGGAATCAGCAGGGACAGTCGAAATCCGGGATGGAGTACATTTCGAGCGGTGCCAGGATCGGCCCGGCTTGTCTGACCATGGTCTGCGGGGCGAAGAACTCAGGCGCGCCGTCACCATCCACGTCCGCGGCGGCTTCGGGCACAAACAGGCTTCCAGGGTCACGTTCATCGGTCATCAGCACCAGTCCTGGCCCGTTACCGTCTTCGATTACTTCCCAGATGGCCCACAGGCTGGCCGAAGGGTCGCCGCAGCCATAGCCGAACTGCGCCCACATGGTCAGGAATCGCCTGCCGCCGGTGGGATCCGTGAACAGGTCGAAGTGTCCCTCGCCCTCCCATGCGGTCCCAACTTCCTTGGTCGCCGCGACGTATCCCCTTAAACTGCGGAATTTCGAGCGGCCCAGCGACTTCAGCGATTCGGGAACAAAGTCGCGCTGGTACAGAATTGGCGCGTCCAGCGCAGCGTCCCTGGCCCAGGTTGCCCCGGCGCAGTTCTGTCCCGGCTCTGGATTCACCTTCGCCCCGAACACCCTTCCCATGTCTATAGACATCGCCTCGGCCGCGATCGCACTACGGCTTGTTGGCGAGGTCCTGTCCTCGCCGGCCCACATCTCCCGGGTTCCGAAATGCGGCAGGTGGCGGCTGTAGATCGAGATTGTTCCCAGCGTGCCACGGCAGACTTCTCCCCGCGGACCGTACAGAACCACCTTTCGTTCCTTCATTCCACTGAGTCGCGCGTCAAGCATCTCGGCGTTCGCCGCCTGGCCCGCGACCACCGGTGAGCCGTCCGACAACAGCCGGGCCCTGCCGGTGCCCGCCCTGACCATCGTCGCGTCATCCAGCAGGACCACCGGACCGTCCAGGGTCTCGACCGGCATCCACTTCCAGTCCAGCAGCTTCAGCGGACTGCGGTGCTGGGAACCGACGTCAGAACTCAGCATCTCCTCACGCGAGACCTTCAGGACGCCGTTCTCGCGCACAACGATGATCTGCTTGGGTCCGACGTCGCGGAACGTCCCGGTGCTGAAGGTCTGCACGAACTCGACCATCGCGAAGGCCGAGGTGGCGGAAAGAACCTTCAGGTCGGTAATCTCGACAACCATCTTCTTCTGGAACATCTTGCCGCGATCGACCATCCAGCCTGCGTTGTTCATGTACTTCGTGATGGCCCCGGTGCGCCTGATCCCGGTCATCCTGGTCGCGTAGAGCGACTGGTAGTCCTGAAACCTGCCATCATTCTGGGTCGCCAGCCAGCGATCGATGAATTCCCGGATCTCGACCTCGCCGATCGGGTCCGCCACCGTCACCGGGGTGATGTCTTCCCCATCCTGTAATGCCTGGCCCTGTTCCTGCACCTTTCCGAACTTCAGTATCTTTCCGGCGCACGAGAGTACGTTCATCTGCTTGCCGCCGCATCCAACCAGCAGAATGGTCACCATCAACAAGGGAAGCCAACGCATGGGCAAAACCATTTTCAGATAGGGTGGTTATATCCTTGCCCAGCCAGGCACGTCAAGGTCTGCGGTCGTCCCCATGCGGCGTCCCGATCTGGCCCTTTCTTCCCTTTTGTTCTTGACAAATCCAGCCGTTTCAGGAAAATCCCCTCTGCCTTTTGGCGGCGCCAACGTAGCTCAGTCGGCAGAGCACTTGATTCGTAATCAGGGGGTCCGGGGTTCGATTCCCCGCGTTGGCTCTAATAATTCAAGCACTTACGTCACTCGATTTCCCCGAAAATGCGTTTGTCCATGAAATTGTCCATGAAAATTTCGGGGGTCCCGACGTGATTTCAGGCGGGAATCTGTTCAAGGCTGTCGAGTGTGACGTCCGGGACCTGTCCGCCCTTGCGGGATAAGGCGATGCCATCAATCCGGGCGATGCAGGCAGACAGGTGACTGTCCGAAATTCCGGCGTAGTGGCGCATGGTCGTCCCGACATCCTGATGCCCCAGAAGTCTGCTGACGTCCTGGATGGCGATTCCTTCTGAAAGCCATCGGGCTCCCGCCGATCTGCGCAAGCCATGAAAATCGACGTTCGTGACGCCTGCCTTCATGCACGCCCGGTGCGTGGACCTCGTCAGATTCGGCCAGGGGCTCTTGCTGTCAAAGAAGATGTAGCCTTCACTTCCCCAGACTTCGCGCGCCCGTTCAAGGACTGCCTGCGCCCTCGCGGACAGGGGGACGATTCGCGTTTTTCCAGATTTGGGCACGAAGCCTGTTTCGGCGTCTTCCTGAATCCTGATGCAAGTTCGACCCTGGCATGAAGTAATCCATGACCATCGGGCATTCTTCAGTTCCGAACGTCGAAGGCCGGTTTCAAGCACAAATTCTGCCCTGATTCGGAAATTGTCTTCGCAGCCGTCAAGGAATGCCGGCCATTCCGACGTTTCTATCCAGGGACGCATGACGTGCCTGGTCGGAATCCGGATGCCTTTGCACGGATTGTTCTGCATCCACCTTTTCTTCACGGCCCAGTTGAACACGGCAGTCACCGTCCGGACGTAGGTTGCCTTCGAGGTGTCGCTGCATTCGGCCTTCGAAAGCCATTGCAGGATGTGATGCTTCCGGATTTCTTCCAGCGGGTGTTCTTCGCCCAGGGCGGTCACAAGCAGGTCGAGCACCGATTTGTAGCTTTCGATGGTCGCCTTCCTGATGTCCGTTCGCTGTTCGACAAGTATCGCAAGTTCCCCGATGTTCTGCGGCTGAGCTAGCTGGTTATCAATGAACCCTTCTTGGTAGGCGCTCCAGATGTTCTCGGCTGCCTCGACAGCCTTCAGTTCCGTTGCCGCTGTTTCCTCAACAGGGCAATGGCCTTTGAACCAGGCGCGCACGCGGAAGTCTTTTCTTCCGGTTCTTCGTTCGGCAATGACGTTGAATCGGCCATCACCTTCACGCCAGATCTTGTTACCGGCGGTTCGCATGATGCGTCCTCCCCCGCCGTTTCCGTGGTCACGCAGAAGAATGCCTTGCTTTCGATGGCTGATGCAAGTTCTTCAAGATGAAGGGCTGCCTGACGAAGATTCCGGGCTTCGGCCCGCAATTTGGCGGCTTCTGAAACGGCGGTGCTGGATATGGTGGGTACACCCTTCATGCACCACTGTACCCACCGAATCAGGAATTCCTTGGCGCACGGGAAAAAAGAATTGTAAAGATTGATATTGAAGCCTGAATTGGCATTCAGGACCGATCGCGGCTTCGATTTGACGTACCCATAAAGGAATCCGTGTCCGCATGGGTTCCTGGTTCATGGGTGACGCAAGCCACAAGTTCGAACCGTGCCGTCCCGAGACAATAACCCCCGGTTCTGGAGTGCCCGGAATCCGTCATTGGAATCGGTTGACGGAACAGTCCCAATTCCGAAACCAAACAGTAGCCATCCTGCGGACGTACCCGCGTTACCTGAGGATGTATGGAAAAGATTTGGATGAAGTCGTCAATCCGAAACCCGCAGACCCGACCGCTAATTAAAGCGGAGCTGTACGTATCTTCGCTATGTCAACGGTCCAGTCGACTGTGGACTTCACCCTGTCGCCCGCAGCCATATTACTCAAAACCTCCAGTGAGGTACGAAGTTTCACGTTATCTGCATCATATGTCACGTAACCGAAAGAGTGGTGCTCAATTGGCTTGAGTGCTTCCAAGACGTATTCGCAATCGTAGTCATCATTCCTGCCCGCCGAAATGACCTTGAACGTGGACATTTCCGTTGCCCCCCACTCAATGGATTTGCACACCGAATCTTCTTGAGCCTCGGGTGCTGCCGGTTCCTTTTGGCATGAAGCCACGGCAGACTTCGCTGCATTCAATTCAGCTTCAAGGTTGGACAACTTGGATTTAGCGTCATTCAGCTCAGCAGACAAACGCTCGTTGGCTGCCTTCATATCTTCCCCCTCTGCGTTCTTGCAACATGCCGAAAGGGACAACACGATAGCGATAGCTGCGACTGAAAGTAACTTCATACAAGCCCCCAAAGATTTTATTGGATCAGAGTCTATCACAAGTTCCGGAGCGATTTGAGCGTTATCTTCCCGTAATACTTCAGTTATACGTCAAATGCAGTGTTGGCTTTCTGACTACAAACCGAGCAATTCGAATGCTTTCTGCTGCACCGGTGTTGGCTGGGAGTACTGGTCGTAAGTGGCGTCGGTGTCGCCGATGCGCATGGTGATGCGGGTCATGGTCGCCAGGTGGCC
>Ga0209201_1001684_pt1 | contig 24365 bp, 19 predicted proteins | sample AD_UKC055_MetaG_FD_184411 | JGI IMG/M metagenome (GOLD analysis project Ga0209201, IMG submission 184411) | Active sludge microbial communities of municipal wastewater-treating anaerobic digesters from USA - AD_UKC055_MetaG (SPAdes) (version 2) | ecosystem: Engineered > Bioreactor > Anaerobic >...
CCGGCTATGGCAACCTCGGTTACGCGTCAAATGCTGCAATTGTCCCGGGGGTGGAGGGGACTGGGCTTGGGTTCGAGGGGCGCGGCTCATCTCTGCGATGTGCGCCCGTCTCGGGCCTCGGCGAGCGGACCGCTCTCACAATCGCCGCATGGGTGAAGCTGGATTCCCTGGACTTCCGCCTCTTTCCGGCCATTGTCCGGCAGGAAGGCGCGTTTGCCCTGCGTTTTGCGGAAGACCGGGTGGGTTTCGTTCTGTGGTTTGACACGAAACCCCTCGGCGTCACCGCCAAGAAGACGGACTGGCAAACCGGCACGTGGTATCACGTCGCCGCGACGTACGACGGTGCGCGCGCGCGGATCTATGTTGACGGCGCTCTGGAAGGGGAGTTGGGGGAACTCGCGCACGGCGGTTTCGATTTTTCGCCTGACCCATGCTGGCTTGGCGCGTGCGGCGGCCTGTACCCGTTGCAGGGGGTTCTCGACGAGGTCCGCCTGTACAATGCCGCATTATCCGCGGCAGCCGTCGCCGAACTCCATCGCCAGGGGCGCGCGGCATTGTCCAAAGCGCCGCCGGAGAATATCGCGGAAACGGCCGTAGACTTCTCCCGCAAACCCATCAAGAAACCCGCACGGGATATCGTTATGGTGGAAGACGGGTATCTCTGGATCGATGCAGAAGACTTCATTGACTACGGCGAGTGGACCTGCGATACCCAGTTCATACACCTCATGGGTTCCGCGTATCTCATTGCGGCGGGCGCAGGCAAACCCCTCGCCGACGCCTGGACCACGTTCGAAGTGCCGAAACCCGGCCGGTACCGGTTGTGGGTGCGCGCGCGCAACTGGTTCCTGCCCTATTCCCCCGGAACGTTCACCGTAGTGATCAACGATGCGCCCGTTGGCCGGATTTTCGGTGCGGCAGACGTGCAGGACTGGGCCTGGGAACAGGGCGGGGAATTCGAGCTTCCAGCCGGCGAGATACGCATGGCGCTGCGCGATCTGACGGGCTATTACGGCCGATGCGACGCGCTTCTGCTGACCACCGACCTCGATTACACCCCGCCGAACGCGCTTGACGCGGTGCGCCTCGAACGCGCGAGGCTGACCGGCCTGTCCCTCGAACCACGCCAGGCGGGCGATTTCGACGTGGTCGTGGTCGGGGCCGGCGCGGCGGGGTCGGTCGCGGCACTGGCCTCGGCACGGTCCGGCGCGCGCACGGCGCTAATCCAGAACCGGCCTGTCCTCGGCGGCAATGCGAGCGACGAGTTGGGCGTGTCCATCAATGGGGCTGCGAGCGCTCATCCCAATGCCCGCGAGACAGGCATCATCGAGGAGGTCGGCCGGATCAAGGCCCGCTATGGCTTCTCGAAGATGAGCGAACCTTTCCGCCTCGCGGCCGGGGACGAACGGAACCTCTCCGTCTTCCTCAATCAGCACGTCGTGGCGGTAGACAAGGACGGCGACGCGCGCATTCGTTCCGTAACGGCCGTGGATACTCTGACCGGCGCAATGACCACCTACGGGGGCCTCGTGTTTGTCGACGGCACGGGCGACGGCTGGGTGGGCTATTATGCGGGCGCCGATTGCCGCACCGGCCGCGAAGCGCGCAACGAGTACAACGAAAGCCATGCCCCGGAAACCGCGGATTCGCTGACCATGAGCGGCTGTCTCATGGGGGGAGACTCAGTATCGTACCGTGCCGCGGACCTGGGCCGTCCCGTGGCCTACCAGGCGCCGGAATGGGCCATCACGATGCCCCCGGCGGGGGAATTCGGCCGAACGCCGCGCAATATCGTCACGGGCGAATGGTGGCTCGAACACCCCAACGACATTGATGATGTCTGGAACGCGGAATGGGCCCGCGACACGCTCATCCGCATCACTTACGGCTATTGGGATTTCATCAAGAACGCCTGGCCCGAGCGGGAACGCGCGGCGAATTTCGCGTTGATCGAAGTGCCGATCATAGACGCCAAACGGGAGTCGCGCCGTCTGCTCGGCGATTACGTGCTGACGCAGAACGACGTGCAAGCCGGGCGCGTTTTCGAAGACCGCATCTCGTACGGCGGCTGGCCGCTCGACGTGCATCATCCCGGGGGGATCCTGTCGGGCAAAGAAGGGCCGTTTCACAGCAACGACCGGCTGCCCATCTACACCATCCCGTTCCGGTGCCTTTACTCGCGCAACATCGACAACCTGCTATTGGCGGGACGCGATATGAGCGTTACGCACATGGCTCTGGGCACGGTGCGCGTGCAGGGCACGCTGGCGGCCCTCGGCCAGGCTGCGGGAACCGCCGCCGCCGAATGCGCCTTGCACCACATGACCCCGCGTGACATCTATCGCGGCCAGATGGACGCCTTTCAGCAGCGGTTGCTCAAGGACGACCAGTACATCCCCGGACTTCAGAACGAGGATCCCGAAGACGTGGCCCGGACCGCCACCGTCACTGCGTCGAGCACGCGCACCTTCGACGAATTCAGCAAGATGGAGGTCCAGCCGGGAGAAATGCATCCGCTCAACATGCCCCGGGCGGTCCAATTCCCCACCGGAACCCAAAGGACCATCGGCGTGTTTTACGCCTTGCTGCGGTCCGAGCGCACGGAACCGGCCGATGTCGAACTCCACCTGCGTGGAGCGAACGAGACAGGCGATTTCTCGTCTGCTTCGGACCTTGCCGCGGTCACGGCCACGGCGCTGCCCGAGGTGGAGACCTGGGTCGCGTTCCCGCTGGATGTCCCCGCGGAATTCCCCTTCGCGTGGGTGTGGCTGGCTCCCGCTAAAGGCATCTCCTGGCGGCTCATGTCGAAAGCGCCCCTCGGAACCTGCCGCGCCTACGGCGGCGACGGACGCTGGACGGCCGTTCCCGGCGAACAGTACGCGTTCCACACCGAACCGCCCATCGCGGTCCCCGCGCGGTACGATGCCGGCAATATTGTCAACGGCGTGACGCGCATCATCGGCGGCGCACGCAACCAATGGGCGTCCGACCCCTATCAGGCCCTGCCGCAATGGCTCGAACTCGACTTGGGCGATGCGAAACGGTTCACGGCCGTGTACCTGACCTTCGATACCGACCTGAACGAGAAGTGCCATACCGTGCCGCTCGTGCCTCAATGCGTTCGCGACTATGAACTGGCCGCATACGATGACGGGGAATGGCGCACGCTCGCGACGGTCCGGGGTAATTTCCAACGCCGCCGCATCCACCGGTTCGAACCGGTTACGGCGCAACGCCTGCGACTCACGGTCCACGCCACGAACGGCGACCCCTCGGCCCGCGTGTTTGAGATGCGGGTCTACGGCGAATAGGGAAGGACGCCGGCGCGGGGGCCGCGCAAGAAGCCGGGTCACTCCGCGGCGAGGTCGGCGCAGACCAATTCCTGGTCGTTTCGCGCGAAGACGCAACGGTTGGCATACGCGGGGTGCGACCAGCACACGCCGTCCCCCCGGCCAAGCTGTCCGGTGGTGGGTCCGATGAGTTGCGCCCGGCTGATTTGCCGGCAGCCCTCAGGCGAAAGGGTGGCGATGATCAGCTCGCCGGTTTCGTTGAACATCCAGGTGGTAGCGCCGTTCTGGACCATGTGAATCGTGCCCCAGCGCCGTTGCGGCACAAGGGTCAAATCTTCCCACACCCGGTCGCCGTTTTTCGGCTCGAGACACCGCACCTGGCCGTAACAGTCGACCCCGTAGACGTATTCTCCGAGCATCAGGGGCGTGCTGATCATGGCGTGGATGGCATCGCTCTTGATCTCGCTTTCGCCTGCCCTGTGCCAGAGGAGCTCGACCGTTGGCGCGTCCTGCCCGAGACGGAACAAGTACGAGCCCTCATACACCGATGTCAGGAACATCCGGTCCCCCGCGATGACCGGCGTAGGAACGTTAATGACATCCCTCGAACGCGGCGTGGCAACCTTCCAATAGAGCTCGCCGGTCAGCGGATTGAGGCCCGCGACGTTATCGCCCGTCCAGCAGATCACCACACGCCGTCCCGCCTGCTCGGTTACCACGGGGGCCGAGTAGGAAGCGGGGTCGTCGAGCGCGCGCCAGCGTTCCTGGCCGGTCCGCTTGTCCCATGCCATGAGGCATCCGCCGTTTCGCGCGCCGATCTGGGCGATCACGAGCTCGCCATCGACCAGCGGCGCCGCCGCGATGCCCCAGGTGGGCAACTCGACCTCGTAACCGGCGCCGGGGTCTTTCTTCCACACCAACTCGCCGCTGGCCGCATCGAGGCATCGGAGGTGTCCGACCGCACCAAGCGAATAGGCCAGCCCGTCCGCGATCGTAACGGACGCCCGGGGGCCGTCCTTGTAACTGAGCGGACCGTAAGGCGCCGCATAGGCATGGACCCATACCGGCGCGCCGGTTTCCGCGTCGAAACAGAGTACGCGCTCGGTCTCTTCGGGGGCTTCGACGCGATCCGTGACGTAGACGCGCCCGGCTGCGACGGTCGGCCCCGAATAGCCGTTCGAGACGGTTGCGCGCCATTTCAGGGGAATCTGGGGGGCCGAGAAGCTCGAGACAAGCCCCGTTTCCGCCCAGGCGCCGTCCCGGTTGGGCCCCCGCCACTGCGGCCAGTCGCTGGCAGCTGCGTGCCATCCGCCAACGGTTAGAATTACGAGTGCGAATGCCTGTCTTAAACTGGAACCGTTCCCGTGCATGCCATTCTCCGTGTGCGAAATGCCTGTATCCGGCCTCATTATTGCCAGTCGAAACGGGTGCCGCAAGTCCGGTATGCCTGAACTGCGGTCCCGTAGACATTCCGAGGGTCTCGTGCTAGACTGAAGTTGGAGACCGCAATCGGGAAGGAAGAGGCAATGGAATGTTCCAAGTGCAATTTCCGGAGTGCCATAGGCTACTGCGGCATTACGCACGAATTGCTCTGCGAGGAATGCGGCGTCCATTGCGACCAGTGCGGCATGTTTGTGGGCGCCGAACATGTCTATGAGACCCGCAAAGGCGTGAAACTCTGCCCCAAATGCCAGGACGAGCGCAGAGCGCGCAAGTCGGACAAGCACAAGAAGCATCCTCACGATCGCGAGCCTGCCCCGGCACAGAAGGGAAGCGACACGAGTCTGGCCGCGCTTGAGAGTGAAGCCCCTCTGCCCGGCGAGCTCGAGGACGAAGAGGTGGCGGCTGACGAGGTGGTGCTGAGCCGCAGCGGGTACCGGAAATGGCAGCCCTGGCAGTTCAGCATGCTTCTGGCCGTTTTTGGCGTGATTGGCGCCACCCTGATCATCGTCTTTCCTTCGTTTCGGGGTATTACGCTGGGCGATGGGTCCTATTTCCCCATGGCCTATATCGTGGTTTTTCTGCCCATCCTTGCCTTTGTGTGGGCATTCATCGGCCTGACCTACGCGAAGTTCTGGGAAGACCGGGAAAAGTGCCTGGCAAGCTCGGGGCTTGGCATTCTGGCCATCATCATGCTGTTCGGCTCGTGGTTTACGGACCCTGTTCGATATGTGGAGCAACAGACCGAAATCGCCGTCAAAACGCGCGACGACATGAATTCCAAAGAACTTGACCAATGGCGCGAAGGCGTTCTGGACCGGTACCGCTAGCCAGGGGCATCGACATGACTTGGATTGCGGAAGTCTACGACTTCTTTCTGGCAAATAAGTGGTGGTTGGTGGCCTTGATTCCGCTGGTGCTGGCGGTTCTTGCGGTCAAGCTCTCGCGATAATGCATCTTCCCATCGGGCGGCGCTTATCCAGGGGTGCTTCCCGCTGACAATTCTCTCATCGCGGTTGAAACACGACTTGAGGAGCAGGGTATCCGGATGAGACGCACCGTGTTTGTTCTCGCGGGCATCCTTTTGTTGGGCGCGTTCTTTGGAATTGCATCCGTACGCACGCAGGAAGGTTCTGTCGACTGGCCCGCAGCCGCCGTTCGCGCGGGCATCGCGACCGCCGCCATGGCGGTGTTCTTTCTCCTGTTTCCGCGCTGGTTCAAGCTTCCCACGCAGATCTTCCTGGCGATGGCGGCCGGCGTGTTCGCGGGATGGGCTTTCAAGGTCATGGGCGCGGAATCGTTTGCTGTCGACTACCTCAATATCTTTGGCACGATATTTATCCTCTTGCTCAAACTCGTCGTTACGCCGCTCATTTTCGTCTCGATCATATGCGGCGTTTCGGGGATCGGCAACCCGCGCAAGCTCGGCTCAGTCGGGTTCAAGGCTATCGCGTACTACCTTATAACGACATGCATAGCGGTCCTGATAGGGATGGCGTGCGTAAGCGTGATCCGCCCCGGGGCAGGCAAGAGCGAGCTGCAATTGTCGCAGGGCGCGCTTTCGCCGGCTCCGGGAACATCCGCGGAAGGCCGTTCCGTGGGCCGTCTCATCCAGGAAGAAGCACTGCCGGCGGTCATCGAAAATCCCATCATGGCGGGCCAGAATCCGTTGGCCGTGATTTTCCTCGCCATCCTGCTTGGGGGCGCCCTTGCTTCGCTGGGCGCTCGCGCTCGGGCCGCTCTCGATGTGTTTCGGGTGCTCGACAAAGCCCTGATCCAGCTTGTGCTGGGGATCATGTATCTTGCGCCTATCGGCGTGTTCACATTGATGAGCAAAGCCATCGCTGAACTCGGCATCGACTATGTCGTATCCCTCGCCTGGTACGTGGTGACCGTGGTGACGGGTCTGGGACTGCATTTCGCGCTTCTCGTATGCGTCGTGCTGCCCCTTGCGGCACGCGTTTCGCCGTGGCGATTCATTGCAGGCTTTGCCCCGGCCATCGAACTTTCGTTCAGCACCTCGTCGAGTTCCGCAACGCTGCCCGTTACAATCGATTGCACGTCGCGGCGCATCGGCGCCGATGAGAACATCGCCAATTTCATGCTCCCCATTGGCGCCACGGTAAACATGGACGGTACCGCTCTTTATCAGGCCGTGGCGGTTTTGTTCATTGCGCAGGTTCTCAACAAAGACCTGACAATTGCCCAGCAGTTCGGTGTATTCTTGTCGGCGATCATGGTCTCGATTGGCACTGCGGGCATACCGGGCGGCAGTATTGCGTTGATGCCCCTGGTGCTGAAACAAGCCGGCATCGGCGCCGAGTACATAGGTATCATTATCGGCGTAGACCGGTTTCTCGACATGTGCCGGACCGTAGTGAACATCACGGGTGACAGTGTGGGCGCACTCGTCGTGTCGCGGTCGGAGGGCGCAATCATCAAACCCCGCTCCAGCGGTGGCGCGTGTGAAGACGGAGACTGCCTTGCGGATTAGACATATCGTTTGGGACTGGAACGGCACGTTGCTCGACGACCTCGAACTGTGCCTGACGGCCCTGCATGAATTGAGCCGGGCCAGGGGAATTCCGCTGGTCGATCTGGCCACCTATCGCGAGCGATTCACGTTCCCGGTCATCGAGTATTACAAGGCCCTCGGTTTCGACCCTTCGCCCGAAGCCTTCGAACAAGCTGCGCGCGAGTGGATCAAGATGTATAGCGAGAATGTCTATTCGGCTGCCGCCCTGTACGACGGCGCCGTCGAAACGCTCGCGCGGCTTCGCGATGCCGGGTTGCGCCAATGCCTGATTTCGGCGCACCAGCATGACATGCTGCTCCACGCCGTCAACCATTTTGGCGTGACGCAGTACTTCAATACGATCCGCGGCCTCCACAATCACTATGCCGAGAGCAAGGCCGACTTGGGAAGGCAATGGCTGAGCGAGACCAATCCGCTTCAAGACTCCGTGCTCATGATTGGAGATACCCTGCACGATTTCGAAGTGGCCGGGGAATTGCGGGTCCGATGTGTCCTGGTCGCTCAGGGTCACCAATCGGAAAGCCGCTTGCGCGCAACCGGAGCGCCTGTTCTTGCCTCGATCCGCGATGTCCCCGCCTTCTTGAACATCTGACGCTCTGCGGAGACCGTTCACGCTACGAATCGAGAATGCTGCGCACCTTCTCGGTCAGGGTTTGGACGGTGAAGGGTTTCTGCAGAAAAGCGGAGTCAGCTCCCGGGCTTGAGCGGTCGGAGACGATCTCGTTCAAATAGCCGGACATGAACAGCACCTTCATCCCGGGCTGACGGGGCGCCAATTGCTCGTACAGTTCCCGTCCGTTCATCCCAGGCATGACGATGTCGGTTAACAGGAGCTGGATAGGCTGGCCGCAGCTTGCCGCCACCGCAAGAGCTGTTTCTCCATCCTCGGCGGTCAGCACCACGTAGCCGTGCCTTTGCAGGACGTTGCTGGTCAGATCCCGCACCATCTCCTCGTCTTCGACTACCAGAATCGTCTCTGTGCCTCGGGCGTCAGTGTCCGGAACCTTGGGTTGCGCATCTCTTTCCGGTGCTTGGTCTACGGCAGGGAAATACACCTGAAAACGCGACCCCTTCCCCGGAGTGCTCTCCGCGGAGATGTACCCGCCATGCTGCTTTACGATGCCGTATACGGTTGCGAGACCAAGCCCCGTGCCTTCTCCGGCAGCTTTCGTAGTGAAGAAGGGGTCAAATACGCGGTCGAGTACTCCGGACTCCATGCCTGTTCCGGTGTCCGAAACGGATATCGTGCTGTACTCGCCCGGCGCGGGACAATTGGGCGGTTGGCCGCGGTCGGGCTTGTCGATGATGGCGCAACGCGTGGCGATGGTCAGTATCCCGCCGTCGGGCATGGCGTCGCGCCCATTGACGACCAGGTTCATCATGATTTGTTGAACCTGAGAGGCGTCCGCCTGCACGGGCCGCAAGCTATCATCCAGTTCCAGACGCAGTTCGATGCGCTCGCTTATCAAGCGCTCGAACATCGGCCCCATTTCCCGAAGAACCGCGTTCAAGTCGATCACGCGCATTTCCATGATCTGGCGCCTGCTGAACGCGAGCAATTGCTGCGTCAGATGGCTCGCCCGCTCGCCCGCTTGCCCGATCTCATGAATCATCGCGTACTTCGGGTCGCTGGAGTCCATGCCGCGAAGGAGCAGATCGCTGTACGATAGAATAACCGACAAGATGTTGTTGAAGTCATGGGCGATTCCGCCCGCGAGAAGCCCCACCGACTCCATGCGTTGTGCCAGCATCAACTGCTGCTGCAGTTGCTTTTCTTCGGTCACGTCCTGCACCGTTCCCAGGACTTTGGAGATGCGCCCCGCATCGTCTTCGACGCCTTGCGCAAGCGAATGCACGGTACGCGTGGTCTTATCGGTTTGCCGGATGATGCGGTATTCGACATCGTAGGTATCCACCGCACCACTCACAAAATCGCCGAACGCCGCCACGATACGGTCTCGATCGGCCGGATGAATCACCTCGCTGAGCTCCGTCAACGTCACTGCTTCGATGTCTTCGGAGAATCCGAAGATCCGGCTTGTCTCAAACGACCCGCGCAGCTTCCCGTCGGAAACGTCATAATCCCAGCTCCCCACATGAGCAAATTCCTGGGCGCGCCTGTATTGTTCCTCGCGCCGCTGCACGGCCTCGATGAAGAAACAGCGGGTAATGAAGGTCCCTGTTTCCGACGCAACGGCCGTTTCCGCCTCGAGCGCGTCACGGTTCTCACGGCCGCTTGACGATGCCAGCACCAGATATCCTACGAGCCGGTCGCCGGACACGCACGACACCACGTGCGCGCCTTGATAGTTCCGCAGCTCGGGCACGGCCAGAAAGTCCCACGCCAGGGAACCGAGCGCTACGGGCCGCCCCGCGGACAGTGCCGCCAACACATCTTCTTCTTCTGTGGGCAGGCTTTCCAGGGCCTTTGCGGCGGCGTATGGCAAATGCTGGCGCGCGCGCAGAACCGGCCGCCCGCGGGTAACCACATAGACTGCGCCCTCTCGCCACCCCGCCATCTCCATCACTGTCTGCAAGGCCTCGTTAAGACCCGCATTCAGCGACTGCGCGCTATCGAGCGTCTTTGCCAGCCCCCGCATCCGCTCGTGGAGATGCGCCGCGCGGGCAAGTGCGGTCTCGGCTTCTTTGCGCCTCGTAATGTCCCGCAACGACCCCACAACCCGGGGAGGCGCGTCCTGCGTGCCGGCAACAAGAGTCGCCGAGATGCAAAAATCGGCTTCGCGGCCGTTGCCCAGCCGAAAATGCATATCAAGGCCCTCGACGCGGCCCTGTTCGCGGATACGTCGGCGCAATTCCGCGCGTTCCTCGGGGCGCGCATAGAAGTCATCGGCAATTCGTCCGATCACTTCTTCGCGGGACAAGCCTGTCACGCGCTGCACCGACGGGCTCACGTCCAGAATGCGGCCTTCGGGACTTACCTCGAAATAGACGTCGTCCACGTGTTGGAACATCCGTTTGTACCGGCCTTCATCGGCCACGCGGCCCCGGCGCAGGCGGACGGTCTCGAGCATGTCGCGCGTGAGAGCCTGGTCTATCAACAAGACCATGCCAAAATACGCGTACTCAATAAGGTAAATGAATTTATACATGCCCACGGTGACGGCCATATCGTTGGCGACACCGAACACAAACAGCAAGATGGCCCATAACAAAACCCGCGCCTTGGTCTTATGGCCGGCCCGGTAAAAACGCAGGCAAGCCCGTAGTATGTACGCCAGGAAAACAAGGCCTATGGCGCTGGTAATCTCGACCAGCGGCCCCGGCGCCATCTCTTGATACACCACGTGCCAGCCAAACGGAAGGTTTATATGCTTCACGGAAGGGCGATCGCCCGGCCAGGAAAGACCGCTGCGGTCAAACCACAACACCAGACTGCTCAGCGCGTAGTAAATCGAGAACGTGTTGCGGATGAAACCCGCAAGCTGCCCCGTGTACAGCGAGATGAACCACACGAACGCAATCGCTGCGTAGATGACCGCCGTGACCTGCAAGCGCTGCCAGAACTGGCCGTCTTCCGGTGACGCGGCACTGTACAGCCCTGCCGTGGCCGCGGCATACAGCGCGATAAACAAACACGTTACGGCAAACGCGAGGTGTTCACGCCGGTCACGAACGCGGAGATATACAAGGATGTTGTGGGCGCACATGCATACCACCGCGCCGGCCATAAATACCGCGGGTATTGAGACGATGCTCATGGCGTTCCCCTATCCTCGCACACCCGGCACTCCCACCCCTCAAGCTCGAACATCGCACATGTCACGGCGTCACCGCCTCGCCGATGAACGGTCAAACCTGCATCATTATGCCTCATGTGGCGAAATCATGCACTTACCATCGCAAATACTATACACGGCGCGGGGCAATCTGAGGGGTATTTGTGTCCAGAAAGAAGGGACCCCACGGACCGAAGAAACTCAAGAGGGCGCGGCCTGCTGAGAGCAGACTCCCCCCGGGACCGCCGGGGTCCAGCCCGGCGAATCCGGCATCCCCACCTCTGGCGCGCCTTGATCGGGAGCACCCGGAAGAGCCGGTTTCAGCCAACGGCGGCCGCGGCGCTCCTTTTTGTTCCCGGGGTCCCTTGGTCTCCGAATCCGTCGTTTTCGTCCGCGGGGACCAGACACCGGGGCCACGAAACGACACCATGCCGCCCACGCCACAGGGGCGGAGCCACGGGTCACGTCCCAGGCCTGACTTTCACAATGCGCCAGCCTCGCGGTATACTGGATTCCATAGATCCGGGGCTCGTTCTTCTTCGCATCATGAGCCTTGTTCTACCGCTGGAGGGATTAGCAGAGATGACAAGCATAATGATAGCGCTACTTTCAGGCGTCGGATTCGTCATTGCGTACCATACATACGGACGATTTCTAGCCCGGAAGATATTCCGTCTAGACCCCAACGCGCTCGTTCCCTCGAAAGGGATGGAAGACGGAGTCGATTACGTTCCCACGCGCAAAGAGGTCCTGTTTGGCCATCATTTCACATCGATAGCCGGGACGGGGCCGATTGTCGGGCCTGCCATTGCCATATTCTGGGGCTGGCTGCCGGCGTTGTTGTGGGTGGTGTTCGGGTCCATCTTCATAGGCGCTGTGCACGATTTCGGCGCTCTGGTGGTATCTGTCCGCTCGCGGGGCCAGTCTATCGGGGACATCGCCGGCCGAATGATATCCCCCCGGGCCCGCGTGCTGTTCTTGATAGTTCTCTTCTTTGTGCTCATGGTCGTGATTGCCATCTTCGGGCTCGTGATTGCCGTCATTTTCTCGATTTATCCCCAGAGCGTGCTTTCGGCCTGGGTGGCCATGCCCGTGGCGGTGGCCGTGGGCTTCTGGATCTACAGGTACGGCGGCAACTTGCTCTTGCCCTCGATCGGGGCTCTTATCATCCTGTATGCTGCCGTCGCAGTCGGCGTTTATCTGTTGCCCGTCGACCTCAGCGCGCTACTCGGCATCCCCCTGTTCGCAGGCACCGAAGTGGGCTTTTTCAGCGGGTTGAAATCGGTCGTGGTTATATGGACGGCCATCCTTCTCGTGTATTGCTTTTTCGCGAGCGTGCTCCCCGTCTGGACGCTCCTGCAGCCGCGGGATTACATCAATTCCCACCAGCTTATCGTGGCACTGGTCCTCCTGGTATTGGGGTTGGTGGTAGCCCAGCCGGAGATGGTGGCCCCCGCCATTAATGCCGACGTGCCGGGGGACGCCCCGCCCTTGTTTCCTTTCTTGTTCATTACTGTGGCGTGCGGCGCGGTTTCAGGATTCCATTGCCTGGTATCGTCAGGCACGTCATCCAAGCAGCTCCGCAACGAAGTGGATGCCCAGTTCGTAGGATACGGCTCGATGCTCATGGAGGGCGCACTTGCCGTGCTGGTGATTGTGGCGTGCGGCGCGGGGCTCGGCCTGGGTGTCATGCAGGATGGCCATGCGGTCACGGGCACAGCCGCGTGGTCCGCTTATTACGGCGGCGGGTGGGGGGCCATGAGCGGCCTCGCGCGCCAAGTTGGCGCGTATGTCGAAGGCGCGGGAAACCTGATTGCTGCTCTGAAGATCCCGCTCCCCCTGGCCAAGGGGATCGCCGCGGTCATGATCGCATGTTTCGTCACGACCACCCTTGATACGGCCACTCGTTTGCAGCGCTACATCGTGCAAGAACTGGCGGGCGTGGTTCGCGTTCCAGCGCTGCGCAACAAGTATGCCGCGACCCTGGTGGCGGTCCTCACGGGGGGAGCGCTGGCTATGATCCCGGGCCCGAACGGACCCGGGTCGGGCGGCCTGATCCTGTGGCCGTTGTTCGGCGCCATCAACCAGCTTCTCGCCGGACTGGCCTTTCTGGTAGTCGCCTTCTACCTTATCCGCCACAGCCGCCCGGCGTACGTGCTCGCAATCCCGCTTGCGATCATGGTAATCCTGCCGGCCTGGGCCATGGGCACGAACGTCGTCACGTGGTTGGGAAAATCGAACTGGCTGCTGGCCGCAATTGGCAGCGCCGTGTTGCTCCTCGAAGCCTGGATGATCCTGGAAGCCGCGCTCATGTGGCAACGCGCCAGAGGCGTCTTGCCCGAGCCCCTGCCGCCCATCGAAACCGCATCCGCCAAGGCCCGGGCAGCCAGCGAAGGCGGCAGAGGCTGCTGAACACGCCGGGCCCGTCGAAAAGGTCTTCGGCCAGACCCTGGAGAAAGATTGCGTCATGAAGCATGTTGCCGTTCTTGCAGTTACGTGTGTGCTGAGCCTTGTTGCCGTCGCGGCGGAACCCGAAGGGCCTCAGCGCGTCCTCGTCTTGTCGCCCGGCGCCGGCAATTCGCGCAATTCCGAAGGCGATTTCATCCAGTTGAACGACGGCCGGCTGCTCTTCGTCTACACCCATTTCACCGAAAGCGGGAGCGACCATGGCGCGGCTTTCCTGGCGGGACGCGTCTCGACCGATCGCGGCAAGACGTGGTCCGGCGAGGACATCGTTATTCTTGCCAACGAGGGCGGCATGAACGTCATGTCGGTGTCACTGCTGCGGCTTCAGACAGGGGAGATTGCGCTTTTCTATCTTCGCAAGAACTCGACCAGCGACTGCCGCCCGGTCATGCGCATCTCGAACGACGAGGCGAAGACATGGGGCGAGCCCATCCTGTGCATCGAGCCCGCAGGGTATTTTGTGGTCAACAACGACCGCGTGACCCAGCTCGAGAGCGGCCGCCTGGTGATTCCCGCCGCGCGCCATAGCCTGCCCGGCGAAACCTTCAACAGACGCGGCCAGGCGATGTGCTACCTCTCGGACGATGGCGGCAAGACGTGGGGCCCGAGCCAGTCGATCCTCGATGCCCCGAAAGACAGCCAGTCCGGCCTTCAGGAACCCGCCGTCGTTGCCCTCAAAGACGGGCGCCTCATGATGTTGTGCCGCACGGACCAGGGTTGTCAGATGCGGTCATTCTCGACCGACCAGGGGCTCACCTGGACTCCAGCCGAATTGACCAACATCATGAGCCCGGTATCTCCCGCCACCATCGAGCGCATTCCCGCGACAGGCGACCTGCTGTTGTTGTGGAACGATCACAGTAGTATTGATGCCTCTTTGAAAGGGAAACGCACTCCGTTTGCCGCGGCCATCTCGCGAGACGAGGGTCAGACGTGGGGAAACGTGCGCATGTTGGAAACAAACCCCGACGGTTGGTACTGCTATACAGCCCTGGAATTCGTGGATGACGCGGCCTTGGTCGCCCATTGTGCCGGCGATTCCACGGTTGGCGAACTCAACCGCACGCAGATCCTCCGCGTGCCGCTGGATTGGTTCTACGGCTAATAGCAACACGGAAAAGCAGGCGGTCAGGCGTTCGCTGCGGCGGCAGACGGCCGCAGCAAGGCACGCACCTCTTGCTCAAGGGCGCTCAAGGGCATAGGTTTCGCAAGTATCTTGTCAGCCTGGCAGCCTTCCGCCAAATCCGCCCGGGTCGCATACCCCGTCAACACAATAACCGGCACCGCCGGATTGAAGGCCTTGATTAGCCGGATAGCGTCGATACCGCCCATCTTCGGCATTTCGATATCCATTGTGACCACGTCGAAGAGCCGGTCCCTGCACTTATTGACGGCTTCCAAACCATCGCGGGCAATGTCCACCATAAACCCGCGGGCCTTGAACCACTGCGAAAGCACCTGCACGACGACCTCATCATCGTCCGTAACCAGAATAACCGGCATGCGTACCATTTGTCCGTTCACCATCTGAGCCAAGCCTTCACCTCTACGGCACCTCTTGGAGCCCCTTTTTCTTAACTCGGGCCGGGGGTCTATCAATATACGGTTGCCAATGCGCCGCATACCACTATATGCTGTAATTGTATCCACGCCGCCCGTGTTTGTCAAACAATATTTCGTAACTTATTTGATTTTATTGGATAATATATGTGTCGTGCGGATTGGCCTTTCTGCCCGTACTCCCGGGAATACCGCAGATACTGCACAGGGCACTGGAAAACCTTGTCAAGTTACGGTATGTTAAGAGTATAGGAAGGACAGAAGTGTTCCGTCAGCCTTGGAGCGCCCGCCGCTATTCTGTGTGCGAGCGTTGCTTGAGGCCGACGGGCAGGGGAGCGCCACATGGCCGATGAAATGTTCTTTTCTACCGACAGCAAATCGCTGCGCCGCGGGAAACGGGTAGCTCCCCGCACGGAAACCTGCCGCCCGTGTCTGGTTTGGCCCGAAGACGCGCCGGATGTGCACATGCGCGGCGTCATCCTGGACATCAATGCGTACGGGATGCTGGTGCGCATGATGGAATCGTTGCCGCCGGGCATGCACGTCCACGTCCAACTTATGCGCGATGACGAATTCCGGGAACCTCTTACCAAGCCGGTCATGGGTCTGGTGGTGCGCAATATTCTTCAAAGCGATGGTTTCGTGGAGCACGGAATCCAGGTTCTCCAGGATAAAGTCTCCCGTCAGGAAGCCAAGCCGTTGCGTAAACCACTGCGCAAAACGCGACTGCGGCAACACGAGCGAACACGTATGCATACACGCGACCTGCATGCCGCGGGCCTCAAACAACGCGGAAGGGAGTAGGACATTGGCCAAGCCGAAAATCCTGATCGTGGACGATGAGCCGGATGTGGTCAGCCTCATCGAGCGCGCACTTGAAAACGAAGGTTTCGAGAGCGTCGCGGCCTATGACGGCATCAGCGCCTTGGATATTGCAGAGTCCGAGGAACCGGCCCTTATCCTGCTGGATATCATGATGCCCATGATGAGCGGCTACGAAGTATGCCAACACCTCAAGGCAAACCCGCAGACCCACCATATCCCGGTTATCTGTGTCACCTCAGCCCACACGGCTGAGGCCATGGTGCGGTGCCGGCAAGCTGGCGCAAACGGCCTGCTTACCAAACCGTTTTCGCCCGCCGAACTGATTGCCCAGATCAAACGACAAATCGCCAAGGCAGAAGAACACGAGAAAACGTAACACCCGTGGCACCCAAGATTCCGCGAAGCAAGACCGGGTGACCTGTCCCAAGCGTATTCCCCGTGCGCGATCGTTAGGGGGCCCGCGAGGGGGCCCGCAAGGGGCATTGAACCGTCCGGGGGAGGGATGATATAGTCTGGCAGGCAACTTCCTGTTTCACAACCGTACAAGAATCAAGGGGTTGCGATTGCCTGGGCCCCGGGGCTGACATGGGGAATTACGGGCTGCATCGGTCCGGTCAGAGGCGCCATCGTGACCATCGCGAATTGGATCACCATCGCCCGGTTGTTGTCGATACCCTTTATTGGGTGGAGCGTCGTCGCGTATACGGCGGTCCAGCCGCACTGGCGGGTCGTCGCGCTGGCCGCGTTTCTGGCGGCTGCCCTGTCCGATGCGGTCGATGGGTTCATCGCGCGCGTATTCTGTCAGAAATCGCGGCTGGGCGCGATCCTCGACCCAATCGCCGACAAGCTGCTGATTAACGTCACGCTGGTGTTTCTCGCGGTGAATGAGACGTTTGCGCATCCCGTGCCCCAGTGGTTTCCGGCGCTCGTGCTTGGCCGCGATGTGGTGATCAGCATGGGCGCATATGTTCTGAGCGACTTTTTCCAGATATTGCGGGTACGGCCGCGGCTTACGGGGAAGCTTACGACGGTTTTCCAGTTGGCCTATATTGTGGCCGTCTTGTTGGCGTGTAATCTTGCAGGCGGCCTTCTCTATGCGGCCACTGCAATGACAATCATCTCCCTGATAGACTATTTCATTGAAGGCTTGCGTCAAGCACGGCGCAAAGGAGCAGCGTGATGGCGAAGGCCCCGGCATTGCCCCTTGTCGCCATTTGTGGCCGCCCCAACGTGGGCAAGTCCACGCTGTTCAACCGCATCGTGGGAAAGCAGAGAGCCATCGTCCATTCGGAGGAGGGCATCACCCGGGACCGCACGTACGGCACTGCCGAGTGGCTCGGAAAGAAGTTTCGCCTGGTGGACACCGGCGGGGTCGTCGAGAATCCTCTCGACCCCGTATCGCACAAGGTCCAGGAGCAGGTGCGGGCCGCCCTCGAAGAGGCGGATGCCATCATCTTCGTCGTTGATGGGCAGCAAGAGATTACCCGGACGGACGAAGAACTCCGCGACGAGCTCTTCAAGTATGGCAAGCCCGTGTTTGTGGCCGTCAACAAACTGGACAACGAACGCTTGCAGATTAACCTTGCGGACTTCTACGTCCTTGGGCTCGGGGAACCGCTGCCTGTTTCGGCCGGACATGGTTTGGGAATTGAGGATTTGGTGCGGGCTGTCATCGGAGTTCTTCCCGAAAACGCCCGAGCAGCCGCCGAAGAGCACGAGCCGGGCACCAAGGTGGCCGTGATCGGAAAACCCAATGTCGGCAAATCGTCTCTGGTAAACGCCATTCTCAACAGGGAGCGCACGATCGTCGACGAGAAACCCGGAACCACCCGCGACGCCATAGATATAGACTTTGTGTGGAATGATCGGGCATATGTTCTTATCGACACGGCCGGTATGCGCCGCAAAGCGGGCATCAAGGAGGCCGTCGAGCACTTCAGCGTGAGCAGGTCGTTGCGGGCGATCCGCCGCGCCGACGTATGCCTGGTGCTCATCGACGCCACCGAAGGCGTTACCGAGCAGGATAAACGCATCCTCTCGTATGTACGCGAAAATGGCGCCGGCATGGTGCTCGTGTGGACCAAGTGGGATTTGATCGAGGATAAGGACCGGCGTTTCAAGGAACTGGCCGAAGAGATGAACCTGAAAGCCCCGTTTCTGAACTACGTGCCCTCGATCACGATTTCCAATATCACGCGGCAACGGCTTTTCAAGATTTTCGATCTCGTGGATATGGTGCGCGCGGAATCGGAAAAGCGCATTACCACGCCCGACCTGAACCGCTTCTTCGAGGAGTTGCGCGGCCAAGAAGCCGCCGGCTCCCAGAAAGGGAAGCGGGCCAAGGTACTGTACGGCACGCAGACCGGGGTGAAACCCGCCGCGTTTTTGCTCTTCGTCAACCAGAAGCGGCTGTTTCATTTCAGTTATCTGCGTTTTATCGAGAACCGGCTCCGGGAACGGTTTGGGTTCCAGGGGGTGCCGCTCCGGCTTGAACTGCGCGAGGAAACGAGGGAACGCCGATGACGTGGCAGACGGGCGCAGCCATCGTCCTCTCCTACGTTGCGGGCTCGATACCTACGGGCCTGTGGTTCGGAAAGGCGCTTCGCGGCGTCGACATCCGCGAGCACGGCAGCCGTAACATCGGCGCCACCAATACTCTGCGTGTCCTTGGCAAGAAACTGGGCGCCATCGCGCTTGCAGGCGATGTTGGGAAAGGGCTTGTAGCGGTTCTAGTCATCGCCCCCTTGCTGAGTGACTGGCCGTATGCGCCTCTGGCTTGCGGCGTGGCCGCTATCGTGGGTCATATCGCTTCCGTATTCGTTAAATTCAGGGGCGGGAAAGGCGTGGCGACGAGTACCGGCGTATTCCTGGCCTTGACGCCGGTCGCCACCGTAATCGCCGCGGGCGTGTTTGCCGGTGTGGTGTATGCCACCCGAATGGTGAGCGCGGGCAGTCTGTCCGCCGCAACGGCGCTGCTCATCGCGGTGTATGTACTGCCTCACGAATGGGCGACGTACCCGACCCACGCCTTGCCCCAGGGATGGGCCCTGCGCGCCGTTGCAACCGCCGTAGCGGTGCTCGTTTTCATCCGCCACCGGGCCAATCTACAGCGCATTCTGAAAGGGGAAGAGAACCGTTTCTGAACCGGCTATTCGCCGTTGGAGGCCTCTTCTTCGTGGTTCGCGGACTGCGAATCCGGGGGTATATGCGGAATGCTCGATGGCATGTCTTTTCCGGCATGCCCCCACTTGAGCTTGTAGCGAAGACGCACCCGCGGTTCCCCGCTCTTGACGTCCACGTCCGCATGCAATCGGTCTTTCCCTACCTGGACCTTCGGCCGCCCTTCTTCGTCGGCGCGGACAGTCACCGTGTCGCTCTCATCTCCCAGGAGAATCTCTTGAGCCTGTTTCCGCGCCTTGTCTTCGGCCATTGCATCCCTGGTCTTGTCATGCCAGGTTTCGGTGAACACAGGAGGGGACTCCGTTGTGTGCACGCACCCAACGATGAGGAGAATGAACAGTGATATGGCCACCACCCTCGGCATCTTGACGGCGGTCCTCTCATTGACGAATAGCCGCAGCTTCTTATTACTAATTATACCGCGCGGAACCCGAAGTCTTAAGTTTCTCTTGCCTGTTTTTCTGAAACGGGCAAGCATTTCCAGGAGCCTGCTTCTCGTACCGCAAGGCGCTCGCCGCAAGCGGATTCGGCACGCCCCGCAATGGCTTCCGGGGAGAGCCTTTCGTTCGTGCGGTATGCAGAGCCTACTCGTTGGCTTGCTTCAGTTCCTTCACGAGAGTTATGTAGGCTTGCTTTGCCTCGTCCTGGCTCAGACCTTTCAGGGCTGTCCACGCGTCATGTTTGGCCTTACCCACGAAATCCGTCATGCCCGGGCGCGGCCTGGCGCAATCCCCCTCCTTGCCCTGCTTGTACAGCGCATACAACCGCAATTTCGTGGCACTGTCGGGTTCCTCAGAGAGCCGGGTCGCCTCCGCAGCCGCTTTTTCGAATTCAGCGTCAAGAAAGTTTGCCATCGCACCTCTCCCCATGGCTGACATGCTGCATCTCGTTCCAGCTCCATCGTTGTACCCCAACCACTTCAATCGTGCAAGCGGGGTGACATTGCCGGGTCTCGCGCGCAGTGCAGCTTCTTGAGGCCCCGAAATGCAGGTACTGCCGTCTTTCCTGTACGCAGACGTCTTCTGGAACAGCCACTCTCGCCCCCGGACGCATGGCGAAATGCTTTCCCCGGCGGGTGGCGTTTTGCTAGGATAGCTCTTTCAAGACAACACAGTGCAGGAGGTGCGCAATGACGGCATGGGCAATGGTTGTGGTACTGGTTGCGACGGCAGCGGAGGAGACCCCGATGTTGAAATTCCAGAAGACGCGCATTGGCGACGTGGTGTATGAGGCGGCGTGCGCCTGCGACGTCAACAACGACGGTGTTATGGACATCGTGTCGGGCGGCTACTGGTTCGAAGGCCCCGATTTTACGAAGAGCCACAAGATCTGTGACGTCAAAGCCGTCGATGACTACTTCGATGATTTCGCCGACATCCCCCTCGATGTCAACGGCGACGGGTATGTCGATATTGTGAGCGGCGCCTGGTTCGGCATGAAGCTGACGTGGCGCGAGAATCCCAAGGGCCAGCCCGTCGAGTGGACCGTCCACGACATCGCCGAGGTCGGCAACATCGAGCGCCCCTGCTGTTTTGACATCGATCAGGACGGCGAGCTCGAGATCATCCCCAACACGCCGGGCGGCCCTGTCCGCGTCTTCAAGCTCGTGAAAGACGCCAACGGCAAGGGAGCGGGCAAATTCGACGAATTCGTGGTGTACAGCAAGAATAGCGGGCATGGTCTGGGCTTCGGCGATATCAACGGCGACGGCCGCCCCGATATCGTCCTGGCAAGCGGCTGGCTGGAAGCCCCCGAGAACCCCTTGGGCGGCGAGTGGGTCCTGCATCCCGAGTTCACCCTCGTTCCTTCCGCCAGCGTGCCGATCCTGGTCCATGACGTCAATGGCGACGGGCTCAACGACCTCATCGTCGGCGCGGGCCACGACTACGGCCTTGCCTGGTATGAACAGAAGCGCGACGGCAACGGCAACCGCACGTGGGTCAAGCACGACATCGACACCGAACGCTCCCAATACCACGACATGCAGCTGGTCGACATCGACAACGACGGCCAAGTCGAGCTCATTACTGGCAAGCGCTATTACGCGCATGCCACCGACCCCGGCGCGGATGATCCCGTAGGCATCTACTACTTCGAGATCAAGGGCGGCGAATTCGTCCGCCGGACAATCGACTACGGCGATCGGAAAGAATGCAGCGGGGCCGGCATCTATTTCTGGGTCGCCGACCTCGACGGGAACGGCTGGAAAGACGTCATTGCTCCGGGGAAAGAGGGCGTTTACCTATTCCGCAATCTCGGCAACGCGTGATTTGAACGGGGACCGCAACGTACGGGCGGCTATACCATCCGGCAGCACGGTCCCCGGTCTTGTTGGATAGCGGTGGGGGAGAAGCGTGCCTCTCGACAGGCTGTACAAAGACGCCAAAGCGATGCCCCGAGACAAAACAACCCGGCCCCGGTACGAAACCGAGCTTGCGCGGCCCGTGACCGCCTTCCTCGAGTCCCAGGGTTATACCGTGCGCAGCGAAGTCAATGATTGCGACATCGTCGGGACCCGGGATGGGCACACGGTCGTCGTCGAACTCAAGCGGAGCTTCACGGTGTCGCTGTTGGCTCAGGCCGCCGATCGGCAGCGCGTCGCCGACGCGGTCTACGTGGCCCTGCCGCGTCCCGCCGAACCTCTGCGCGGAAAACACTGGCGCAGGCTCCGCCACCTTCTCCGCCGCTTGGAATTGGGTCTTATTCTTGTGTCTTTCACGGCAGGGCGGCCCCGGCTCCAGATCGTATTCCATCCGACGCCGTTCGCCCGCAAACGAGACTCCCGGCGGCGGGGCGCGCTCCTGCGTGAAGTAGAGGGACGTTCCGGAGACTTCAACCGCGGCGGCAGCACGGGACGCAAACTGGTTACCGCCTACCGCGAGAACGCCATACACATCGCCTGCGGCCTCGAAGCGCTCGGCGACTGTTCGCCCGCCGCGTTGCGCAATCTGGGTACCGGTCCCAAGACACGGGACATCCTATACAACAACGTCTACGATTGGTTCGAGCGCGTGGACCGGGGCGTCTACCGCCTGAAAGACGCCGGCCGTAGCGCCCTCAAGGAGTACCCCGGCCTCGCCGAGCACTACCGGAACCAAATCGCGCGCATGCAGGAGAAGGAGAGAGAGTAGCCCGGACCGTTGATTTGACCGGGCCAGTCTAAGAGAGCCCAAGCGGCCTTTTCCCGTGTAGGCCCGGCGCCCCCGCCGGTCACATTCTCGACGGCCGCCGGACCTGGTCTCACAACGGTGCTCAACAGCAAAGCGCTGAACATACCAGGCGGACCAGCCCGTTCGGCCGGCTCGGGCCGATTTCAGGGGGTTGATTGAAAGAGGCCAAGGGCGCTTTTTCATTTGCTATGATCGCACTGGTCTGGAGATACTGGTTCCGTTATTCCATGCGTGAACCGCATCCATCCAGGAAAGGAAACGAAGCATGTGGAACGTATCACGAGGAAGTATCGCGCTTCTTGTTGCCGTTGCGTCAGGCGTGAGCTTTTCGGCAACGGCCCAGGAACCGCGCGGCCTGGTAATCAACGAGGACAACAGCCATTTCTTCGGCAGCCGCACCGCGGACGATATGACCATCGAAGGCCTTCGCGCCTTCGTCGACCAGTATGCCAGCACGAAGGTCAGCCACCTGTTCTTGAATCCCAACGCCATGCGCGCGAGTTACCGCAGCGCCGTGCGCGACGCCATCTGGGACCAGGGCAGCCAGAATGCCCCGGAGCCGGGGTTCGGCGGTCCTTGGGCGGCCAACGCGAAGCTGCTCGACGAGCGCGGCCTCGACCCCTACGCCGTATGGATCGCCCGGTCCCGCGAAAAAGGCATCTCCCCGTGGCTGTCGATGCGCATGAACGACGTGCACGACGTCTCAGACCCCAAGAACTTCATGCACAGCACATTCTGGGTCCAGCACCCCGAATACTGGCGCGTGCCGGGCGGCTCAGGCTGGATCGACCGCGCCCTCAACTACGGCGTCCCCGCGGTGCGCGAACACAATATGGCTTTCATCCGCGAACTGCTCGAACGCTACGACCCCGACGGGCTGGAACTGGATTGGATGCGTTTCGGGTACCATTTCGCTCCCGGCGAAGAAGCGGAGGGGTGCAAAATCCTCACGCAGTTCATGTGCGACGTGCGCGCGCTGACCGGGGAATGGTCGAAGAAGCGCGGCCACGCGATCCAGCTCGGCGCGCGCGTGCCTGCGCATCCGGACGCCGCGGCGGGCCTTGGCATGGACGGCATCACCTGGGCAAAAGAGGGGCTTGTCGACATGCTCGTGCCTACGCCGTTCTGGACCTCCTCCGATTTCGACATACCCGTCGAGTTGTGGCGTGAACGAATGGGTGATGCGGCCGCGCGCGTGATTATCGCGCCCGGGCTCGAGTTCAACGTGCGGGGTTACCCCGGCGGCGGCGCGGTGGCCAACACCCTTGAATCCTGCCGGGGTTTTGCGGCCGCCTCGTGGCATCGCGGGGCGAACCAGATCTATCTGTTCAACTTCATGGACTCAGGCACCATACCGGTAAGTACGAGCGACTATCGCATTCTTCTCGAACAAGGCCTCGGACCCGATGTCTGCGCCCGTCTTCCCCGCCGTCACATCCAGGCGTTTCACGACACGGTGCCCGCCGGCGTGTCCAACGGAGCGAGGCTTCCCGTGAACGGTCATGCCGGGGGCACGTTCAATCTCTACACCGGCCCCGCCCCAAAAACCGGAACGGCCACCTTCATCGCCGGGCTTGCCCAGAAGGAGGGGACCGGGGCCGCCGTGTTTGACGCCACTGTCAACGGGCAGCCCTGCGCGCCCATCGAGGACCGCCCGGACCCCGGCCAATACCCCGGCGTCGTGCGAGCGGTCCAGTTCACCTGCCCTCTGGACGCACTCAAAGACGGCTACACCGAAATCCACATCCAGCAACGCCCCGAGCAGCCTGAACAGGAGCTCATCTGGGCCGAAATCCGTATCGAACCGTAATACAGGAAGGAAATGCGCTATGCACGGCATCCTCATCTGGACCGCCCTCGCACCGGCACTGACGCTCAGCGCAACGGAGCCCGAGCCGCTTCCAGTCACTGTGGCGCCCGAGGCTATCGCTGTTGAAGGGTTCATCGGCTATGGCGCGGAATGGGATCCTCGCGCATACGACCTCTACGGCGTGACCGATGCGGAGTTCGCCGTTGTGCGCGAGCGCGTCGAGTGGATGCGCCTTCCCGTTGCACGCATGATGATGTTGGCGAAATGGTGTTACCTCGGCGAAGGGCAATACGACTGGAACACCCGCGAGATGCAGCTCCTCTATCGCCAACTGGACGTTTGCCAGGCCCT
>Ga0209201_1001688_pt1 | contig 24336 bp, 20 predicted proteins | sample AD_UKC055_MetaG_FD_184411 | JGI IMG/M metagenome (GOLD analysis project Ga0209201, IMG submission 184411) | Active sludge microbial communities of municipal wastewater-treating anaerobic digesters from USA - AD_UKC055_MetaG (SPAdes) (version 2) | ecosystem: Engineered > Bioreactor > Anaerobic >...
CTCCCTGAAACGTAACCCATCAGGGTAACAACCCTTTTGAGGCAACCGGAACACTTCCGAGCTTCGCTAGGGTAACAGTTACTTTTGAGGCGCGGCGGATGCAGTCAACGAGATAGCGGCTGACCTGATTCGCGTGCAACACGTATGCCTGACGGAGCGCCGACATTCCTGTCGGCCCGTCTTGCCCACCACCCGGCGGGCCGACAGGAATGTCGGCGCTCCCTCCGGGGCTTCATGCATACGCACTGATTCGAGTGGACGCAACGTGACCCTGCCAGCGGAGCGCTGGCTTCCAGCCGGCTTTGGCTGACCTTAGCCCTGCAGGTTACTCTTCTACCGGCGGACCTGCCAAGCCGACTAAAAGTCGGCGGTTCGGCCACAATGCGCGTGATCGCCGTCATTGATGCCGCGCGGGTGGTTGAGAAAGCTCTCCGGCACCTCGGCGCCTGGCATGATCCTCCAATCTCCAGCCTGCAGGCTCTTCTGGCCCCTACACCCGCCAGCCGTACGGTGAGGACCCGATGCCCGACTACGAAAACGTGCTGACTGACTGAAAGCTCCCGCCGATTCGAAGCCGGCTCGCAAGTGGGGTGTGCCCGTTCGCAGGCCGCTCCGGACTGAATCCGCAGCCGCGTGGCCCGCGCCAAGTCAAAACCGGTGGTTGAAACCCCGCAAGAGCCTTGCTGAGCGCCGCAAGTAAACGCTTGCGCCCCGGGCCCTGGCCCCTGATAGGCTCACGGCATGCTTGGTGGGCCCAAAAACCAATTCTCCCTCACCCGCGCAGCGCTGAGTACGCGCGGCGCGCAGAAAGCAATTTCTTATCAGTTAAACAGGCCGGCGCCTTTCGGTTGGAAGTCGCGTGGATCAAGGCGGTGAAGCTCTCACCCTCGCGATGAGATGGTTTGCTCCAAATATCGGACGCGCTGGTCGCGTTGTGCGTGGCCTGTTGGGAATCGCACTCATCATCGCCGGCCTGATCGCGAGCCGTCACTCCCTGTGCCTTTGCCTTCTCCTGACTGGATCGGGGGGCTTTTGTCTGTGCGAGGCGTTGCGAGGCTGGTGCCTCGCCCGAGCATGCGGCATCAGAACCAGGCTTTAGGCAGTCCGTGGCAGCGTATCCTTCAGGCACCTGCCTCTCACGACTCGGCCCAGCCTGGGATCACTGGTAGTCTCAAGAGCATGAAAGACAGAATGCCGCTCGCACTAGCAATGACAGCCACCCTTCTCCTGGGAGCCTGGGCGATTGGGCAGGTCGCTCCCTCGTCGCCCCCCGCTCCTGCAGGCCGTCTCAAGCAAGGCCATTACCTCGTCGAACGCGTGGCCTTGTGTGCGGACTGCCACACCGAGCGCGACTGGAAGGGTAAGCAAGATCGCCGTCGCTGGCTCCAGGGTTCAAAGCTCCCCTTCAAACCTTCGAGGATTATGCCCTGGGCAGAAGTTGCTCCGCCGATTGCCGGACTGCCGTCATTCACAAACTCCGAACCGGCTGTAAAGTACCTTGAAACCGGCCTCAGACTCGACGGAAAGCAATCGTCGCCACCCATGCCTCAATATCGCCTCAGTCACAGCGATGCTCTCGCAGTGGTCGCGTATCTCCAATCGCTGAAAGTGCCATCAAAGGGCACGACCAAGTAGCCCTCAGAATCTGGCGAATCATTGCCCAGCACCTCCCGTTTCGTATATTCTAGGCTCGGCCTTATGAAGAAAGACACCATGCAAAAGCACATCATCATCGTCGGCGCCGGGCCCGGCGGACTGACCGCCGCCATGTTGCTGGCAGCTCGCGGCTTCAAGGTCACGGTGTTCGAGAAGGACCCGCACATTGGGGGTCGCAACGCCGCTATTGTGCGCAACGGCTACAAGTTCGACACCGGCCCGACCTTCCTGATGATGAAGTTCATCCTCGATGAAGTGTTTGAGGAGGCCGGGCGGCAGATTGACGCCTACCTGAAGTGCGTGAAGCTCGAACCGATGTATCGGCTTCAATTCGAGGACGTGCGGCTCGAACCGACCACCGACCGCGATACGATGCTGCAGCAACTCGACTCGCATTTTCCGGGCAACCGCGCGGGCTACGACAAGTTCATGAGGGTGGAAAAGGAACGCTTCCACCGTATGTATCCATGCCTGCAGAAGGACTACGCCTCAGCGAAGCAGTATCTCTCGAAGGATATGCTGCGCGCCCTGCCGAAGCTCTCGATTGGCCGCTCGTTGTTCAGCGTGCTGGGGGACTACTTCGGCGACAACGAGAAGCTCAAGCTATCCTTCACCTTCCAATCCAAGTATCTGGGCATGTCCGCCTGGGATTGCCCGGGGGCGTTCGCCATTCTGCCCTACGTCGAGCACGCGTTCGGCGTTTATCACGTGATGGGCGGCTTGAGCGAAATCTCCGAGGCCATGGCCCGGGTGTGCCGCGAGCTCGGCGTGAGTCTTCGCCTCGCCACGCCAGTGAGACAACTTCTGCTCGAAGGCCGTGCCGTCCGCGGAGTGGAGTTGGCAGGAGGGGAACGCGTCCTGGCCGACGAAACCGTCCTGAACGCTGATTTCGGCTACGCCATGAAGAACCTGGTGCCGCCCGGCGTGCTGAAGAAATACAGCCCGGAAAATGTGGACGCGCGGGCCTATTCGTGCTCCACGTTCATGCTCTACCTCGGCTTGGACAAGATTTACGACCTGCCGCACCATGCGATCTTCTTCGCCAGCGACTACCGGCGCAACATCAGCGACATCTTTCAAGCCAAAGTGCTGTCGGGGGACATCTCCTTCTACGTCCGTAACGCCAGCCTCACCGACCCCGCGCTCGCGCCGCCGGGCCACTCCGCGGTTTACGTTCTGGTGCCCGTGCCAAACCGCACGGCGCAGATTGACTGGGCCAAGGAAACGGCGGTCTTCCGCGACCGCGTCGTCACGGCGATGGAGAAACGCGCTGGGATGTCCGATCTGCGCCAGCACATCCGCGAGGAAATCGTCTTTACGCCACAGACCTGGCAGGAGATGAACATCCAGCACGGCGCGACCTTCAACCTCGCGCATTCACTCGGGCAAATGCTCTACTTCCGTCCCCGCAACCGGTTTGAGGAGTTGGACAACTGTTACCTGGTCGGCAGCGGCACACATCCGGGCAGCGGGCTGCCGACGATCTACGAGTCGGGCCGTATTGCCGCAAACCTCATCTCGCGCCGCTACGGCATCCCATTCGTCTCCAAGAACACGCAGGTCTAGCCCGCTTGGCCATGAACTGGGTTCAGTTTGGCCGGCTCATTCGTTCAATCTACGGGCGCGGGGGCAAACTACCCGACCTTGATTGGATTCAAAGCCTGGGGCTCCTCGCCGTGAAGCTTGGCCAGGTTCATGCCCTGCGAATAGACTTCCTCGACCGCGAGAAATGCGAGCATCTCGCCAGGCTCTACCGCCGAAACGCCGCGTTGCCAGCCGGAGATTTCCTGAGCTTGCTTCGCGCCTCCGCCGGGGCGGAGTTCCTTGACCATTTTGCCGAAATCGAGCCAACCGCGCTGGCCTCCGCTTCCGTGGGCCAGGTGCATCGGGCACGCCTCAAGAACGGCGAGCCCGTCGTCATAAAGGCCATCAAGCGCAACGTTCGGTTACAATTCCGTGCCGACGTGGCCAGCCTCAAGCGCCTGTTTCGCCTCACCACATTCGTCTATCCGAAGCTCCGCCAGGTTGGTGATCCCGTCGGCATTCTCGGCGACATCGAAGAATACACCCTAAGCGAGCTGGACCTGCGCCACGAGGTTGCCGGCCAGCATACCTTGCGCTCTATCTACGACCAGCACCGCGACACTTTCGACCTCTCGCGCCTCGCGTTCGCGCGTGTTCATGAACCGCTATGCAACGAGAACGTCATGGTGTCCGAGTACATTCCCGGCCGCAGCTTCGACGAGTTGCTCGAAGCGGGCGACCTGCGCTACGACACCCTGCTTGAGCTGTTCCACCTTCATGGCTTCTTCATGTTCTGCATCGGCACCTTCCACGGTGACATGCACCCCGGCAACGTGCTCCTTACCGAGGACAAGCTCTGCTTCATTGACACCGGCTACATCGGCCAGGTCGGCCCGAAGATCCGGCGCGGCCTCTTTGAATTCTTCGCCGCCCTGTCCGAATACGACTACGCGACCTGCGCGGCGGCATTGAACCGCATGTCCGAACGGGAACTCACCGCGGAGGCCTTCGATACCTTCAAACGGCAGTTCTTGGAATTGTACGCTGACTTCAAAGACCGCACTGTGGCGCAAGTGAGCCTTACCCGGAAAATGATGCAGACCATTAAGTTGGGCGTGCACTCCGGCATGACCTTCGAAAAGGGGATTTTCGCCATCATTCGCAGCCTCATGTATCTGGATGGCATGGTGCTCCGATGCAAACCGGACGCCGTGCTGCTGCGTGAAATGCGCCGTTACCTCGTCGAGTTTGAGCGACAGATTTGAGCCAGGCGAGTCCGCGAGTTCCACGCCGACCTCTGGCTGCCGCTGCCGCCCGCGCAGTTGTTTCCGTTCTTCGCCGAGGCGGCGAACCTCGACGCCATCACCCTGCCGTGGCTGCACTTTCAAATTGCTACCCCTGGGCCGATTCACATGCGCGAAGGCACGTTGATTGATTACCGGCTGCGTTTTCGCGGCATTCCCATTCGCTGGCGGACGCGCATCAACGTATGGCAGCCGCCGCATCGCTTCGTGGATGAGCAATTGCGCGGCCCTTATCGCCGGTGGACTTGCGCGTCCGGGGCTTCGACTCGGACTTTGCTGCCAGTGCGGTCCGTTTGCCCAAAGTGCGCTCACGGCTGACGCTCACCCGCGCAGCGCTGAGTGCGTGCGGGCGCGCCAAGAGCACAGTCAGCAGGTCTGCGGCGCTGCCAGGCACGCATCTGGCCGGATGTATTGTGGTTGCGTCCTCATGCTCCATTTGGTTTATAGTAGAGACGTCGGCTGGTCGCTGGCAGTTCCGCCGGGAGCGGGCGACGTTGTTGTTCCGGCGCGGCTGAGCTTGAGTCGTTGGAACACCCGAAACCAAGACCTGATTATGCCAAGTTCATTCGATAAGTTCATGCCGAGAACCACAATGAGGTTTCCCAACGGCGCGGAGCTGTGCGTGGGCACGGTGTCCTGCGATGACCAGATTCACCAAGCCGTGTATCTGAGTTACACGTCCGCGGGCGCCGCCGCGCCGGCGTTCGAATTGGAACTGCCTCCCAAGTCGGTTGATGCGATTATCCTGCAGTTGCAGGACTATGCGAATCAGGCACGGTTCGTCAACGGGGAGCGGATGCTGGAGTATCCGGAGCCTTACCCGGAGAACCCGCGCGGTGCTTCCTCCCGGACGCCGAAGGCCAGGCGGCGGCGATGATCGGAGAGGTTCGTAATAGCATGATGAGACTCGTTACATACCTCGCAATACTTGCAGCGGGCCTGTTGATTGGATGCACATCATCCCGCGCTGTCCTGAGCATAGTGCCGCAGGAGCCATGCTCTCCCCAGTCGGAAGCGGAACTCCTTTCAGAGTTGAACGCCCAGCTTCCCTTCGGAATTCCGGCGAAGGACTTCATTGCCAAACAGAAGTCCGGCACATTTGTTGGCTGGGCTGTGGTCCGAACCGATGATCAGAAGGAGACCGTGAAGGCCAGGCTGGCTCAATCCACTACGCTCAGGCTTCTCCAGGTCGAGGCCTTGACTCCTGAGTTCGAGGCCGTGATGAGACAACAGCGGAGATGAAAGCTGCCAGGATCACCAGACCGAACGTGTGCGGGCCGAGCCAGTTGCCAATTCGGACGCTGCGGGCCGGGCGCGCCGCTCAGTTCTAACGTCGTCGAAAGGGCTGAACTGTGGACTCATGGAAGTTCTTCGACATCACTCACCGCGAGCATGTGGTATGCAATCCTACGAGCGAGGAGAAACTGACGCATCTCGTGGAGCTTCTGCGTCTTTCGGCCGACGCGAAGGTGGTTGATATTGCGTGCGGAAAGGGCGAGTTCCTGATTCGCCTGGCCGAAGCCTATAGCCTTCATGGCGTGGGGATCGACCTTTCTCCTTTCTTTATCGCCGATGCAAAGCGCAGGCTCGAGGCGCGGGCGCCGGGCGCCGACGTCACTTTCACTCAGTTGAATGGTGCCGACTTCCGGCCAGACGAGCCGCACAGCTTCGATCTGGCATCCTGTATCGGTGCGAGCTGGGTGTTCGGGGGGCACGCTGGCACTCTTGAAGCGCTAATCCGCATTGTGAAACCCGGCGGCTGGGTGGTCGTGGGAGAGCCCTACTGGCTGCAGGAGCCATCCGAGGATTACCTGAAGGCAGAGGGGGTCGCGCGAGCGGACTTCGGAAGCCACTTTGCCAATGCAGAAGCGGGAGAGCGGCGCGGATTGGATCTGGTTCACACCATTGTGAGCAGCAAAGACGACTGGGACAACTACGAAGGCCTCCAATGGTACGCAACGGCCGAGTACGCCCGCGCCCATCCAGATGACCCCGACCTGGCGGAGGTGGTTGAGCGCGTGGACAAGGCCCGGGCGACATACCTGCGCTGGGGGCGCAACACGATTGGCTGGGCGATCTACCTGTTCAGAGTGCGCATTCCTCGGCATTCGAGCCGTGCATCAACGGATTGACTGGAGACAAGACCGGCCATGATGCAACTGGCGGCCTGCCAAGGACTGGCATAACAGGCGTCATCGGCCTAGCGCCGCTCAGGCCGGTGTTGGCCTAACGCTTGCAGGGATGCGCCAAAGGGGCGATTGGGCTCCTGGCAGCTTGAACTGCAGCGCTCCGTCGCGCAGATCGAGGGACGGCGGCTTCCAGCCGGCTTTCGGCTCGCACCAGAACACCCACCAACGGGCCGCCTGCCCGTCGGGCAGCGCGGCGGCGTGGGTTAACGTCAGCGGGCCGCGGCTGCCCGGATGGCGAGTCAACAGCGGCGCCTCGAGCGGCCCGGGAAACGTCGCAGCCCAGAGGGCATGCCGCCCATCGGAGAGCCGCGCCCAGCCGTCACGGAACGCCCATGCCAGGTGCGCGCCTCCCAGCCAACTGGTGCACACTGTTGCATCCTTGCCGAGCCCGCTTAAAGTGTCGCGCGCCACCACCGCGAGGCCTCCCTCGTTAACGAGCCACACCTCGCGCCGCACCGCCGCCCCCGGCGGCAAGCCGCGGTAACAGCCGCTGAGGTCGAGCCGCGCATGTTGCCATCCGCGCGCGTTGGTTTCCAGGAGCTGCAGCCGGGCGGCGCGGACCGTTTGGGCTTTGCCGCCGATCACTGGCGCGTTGTGCGCCTGGGCGCCCAGTGTGTATTCGCGCTCTTCGCCGGGCCGGTATTGCTGGTAGCCGGGGTCGGTGATCCAGAACCGTCCCTGCCAGCCGAGTATGATTTGCCCGCCGTCGGCGTGCAGATGGCCCATCGGTCCGCGCGTCAGCCCCACCACAGCCAGCAAGTCGTCCCGGCCCCAGCCGGTCCGCATGCTCACGGCATTCGGCAGCTCGCGCGCGCCTGCTGCCGGGGATGCGGCGGCGGAGGGGAATTGCACACTGAGGGCGTTTGCCACGCCGGCAGCGGGCATTCGCCGCAGGGGATAGCGCTGGAGGAACCATGCCGCGTCGGGCGCCTGATACCACCCGCCGAGACGGGTGAGAACGGTCGCCCAGAAAGGCATTTCCGGCTCGACGTCGCCCAGCGGGGCCTGGAGGTCGAAGCGGCCGGGCAGCGTCAGGTTCATCCATTGATCGGCGAGGCTGCGAAAGGCGTCGCCGCTCTCGCGCAGCAATTCGGCGCGGTCCGGCAAACCGGCGAGCCAATCCGTAAGGCTGTCCATAAGGTAACCGTCGTAGCCGGAGCCCTCGGTGTGGCGCGATTCCCCGGTGCGGAGCCGGCGCCAGGCGGCGAACACCTCGCGCGCCTTGCCTTCGAGCGCCGCCTGGCGCGGGCTGCCGGTCACGCGGGCCAGTTGCGCGCTTCGCACCAGCGCGATGACGGGGATATTGGCAAGCTGGCTCTGCCCGATCGTCTCGACGCTCCAACGGGTTTCGAACCAGGGCCAGACGTCGTGCTCCAGCAACGCTTCTGCCGCGCTGCGCGCCTGCTGCAACTTCGCCGGCTCCCACTTTGAAGCATCCGCCAGCGCCAGCGCCAGGCAGCCCGCCAGGTGCCCCGTGACCAGGCCCACGTTGCCATCCACCTCGCAGAAGCGGTCCCAACCCGACAGGGCCGCCAGCTCACGCTGGAGCAGCGCGCCGGCTTCGTCGTCGCCGAATTGCCGCCAGGCCGCGTGCAGGACTCTCCAGCGCTCTTCCAGGCCCCACGTCAGCCAAATGAGCCACGGGTAGGCGCGACCGGGCAGCGGCGCTGGCAAATCTGTCAGCGCGGGACGGCGCTCCAACGGCAGCGGATAGGCCATCGTGTGGCCGATTCGGTAGTAATAGACATCCAGCTCGCGCCGCTGCTTCTCGCGCGCCGCGCGCTGGAGGATGGTCCGTTTCAAGTCCCGCTTCCGCCATGGCCGTTGCGCCGCTTGCAACTCGGGTGCGAGTTCGTAGGCGGATGTCTCGTAGGCGAGCGGTGGTGCGGCAATGACTGGCCATTCGGCCGCGGGGGCGGCCCCGGTACAGCCCGCGAACAGGGAGACGGCAAGCAACCACGCCCATCTGGAACTGCCGCGCCGGCGCCGACTCAAACCACTTCCAGATTGGAACTGCATGATTCTACGACTGGGCAGTCCCCTCACCCCAGCCCTCTCCCCTTCGGAAGGGGCGAGGGGGAGTTGCCGGCAGCGAATGGTGGAATCGCAAGCTGGAGTTGGTATCAAACCGCGCGCACCATGTCTCGATGGCTCACACCGCATGATCGTAGTCGCCATAACTTTGCGGTGTTGACTCTGGACTGCCCTCTGCCCGATTTCAAGCCATGCGCAGGCGGGATCCACCGGCCTTCGTTTCGCCTCCGTTGGCTCCCGGGGCCTGCTGCGAGCCGGTGGGGTTGCCGGAGGTTTCTCCGCGCTTTTTCCCCGACTATGGCTGCGTGGACAGACCTACGGGTGCGCAGCCGGGTTTGGGGAAGCTTCGGGCGGCTCGTGGTAGGGGCGACGGGATTGGTAGAGTTTCAGCAGCGCTTCGTTCTTCTGCGCAAGTTCGTTCTGGCCTGATGCCTGCGCCAGGTCGCGGGCCTTTTGCGCGGCCGCGATGGCTTCCTCAAAACGTCCGGCCTCGGCGCAGGCCGCGGCCAGGGTGCCGAGCAGCAATGGCCGGCGATGGCCGGTGAGTTCGCAGGCCCGCCGGGCGAGCCGGACCGCCTCCTCGCCGTTGCGGAAAGCGGGATTGGAGCTGGCGGCGCGGATCCAGGCGAGGTTGTTGAGGGCATCGGGGAGGTCCGGCTGCCAGCGCAGGCCCTGCTGGTATTGCTCGATTGCGGCGGCGGTGTCCCCTTGCCGGGCCAGGAGCCCGGCGAGGCCGAAGTATGCCGCCGCGAAGTCCGGCTTCAACCTCAGGGCCTGGCGGTAGCTGTCCAGGGCCCGGGAGGCATCCCCTTTCTCGCTGAAGACAGCGCCCAGGTTGAAATGGGCCTCTGGGGCCACGGAACTGTGCCGCAGGAGCTGCGAGAGGACTTCGATAGCTTCCTGGAACTTGTTTCGGCGGGCCAGCACCCTGGCATACATCATCTCCGTCGCCGCGGTACCCGGCATGAGACGCAAGGCTTCGCGGCAATGGGCCTCGGCTCCCTCAAGGTCTCCCGCCTCCGCCAGGACGTTCGCAAGGAGGGAATGCGCAAGGGGATTAACCTCGGTGACCGCCAGGGTATGACGGAAGAGCGCTTCGCTGTTTCGCCAATGGCGCACTTGGGCGCGGGTGGCAAGCAGCAGCGCCGCCAGGACCAGAACGGAGGCGCCAATTACCGGGAGCCTCAAGCGGGGGCGGCACGCGATTTCGCCCAGGCCCCAGGAGGCCACGACGAAAAGCCCAATGGAGGGAAGGTAGGTGTAGCGGTCCGCAACGGCTTGCGCGCCAACGCCAACGAGCCCGATCACCGGGACCAGCATGCCCACGAACCAGAACCAGCCGACCCGCGCGTAGGGCCGTCGCCGCGCGAGCCACACGGCCGCGAGGGACAGGCCGATAACCACAACCGCCCCCACCAGCGCGGGGCCCAAGGGCACTTCGGCCAGGCGCGGGTAAGGCAGGGCAAGCCCAGCAGGCCATATTGTCTTGGCCAGGTACTGTTCGTAGCACACAAACACGCGGACCAGGCGGTGCCCCCATTCGACGCCCGGCAACTCCTGCGTCGCGCCCGCCTGCCGCAGCAGCACGAACGCCACGCCGGTGAAGACGGCCGCCAGCGCGAAGAAAGGGAGCTTCTCCAGGACCAGGCGGCGGAGAGTCGAAAGCCACCGCGGGGCGGAAGGCTGGAATCGCCGCAGCGGCCAGTAATCGAGCAGAAGCAGGAGGCAGGGAAGCGTCACCACCATCGCTTTGCTCATGAGAGCAAGGGCGAAGCAGGCTAGGGCCAGAAGATAGAAGGTCAAGGCGGAAAGCTGGAAAGCGGACACCGGCTGCGGGCTGCGCGGGGCGGGCGCAGCGTTGGACTCCGCGCTCGGCAATCCGCACTCTGCACTCCGCGCGTACGCCAGCAGCGCCAGGAGAAAGAAGAAGGCGCTGAGCACGTCCTTGCGCTCCGCCACCCACGCAACCGACTCGACGTGGAGCGGATGCAGGGCGAACAGGGCTGCCGCCAGGGCGCTGCGCCAGGCCGCGCCGGTGAGGCGCAGGAGCAGCAGGAACAGGAGCACCGTGTTGGCCGTGTGCAGCAGCAGGCTCGTCAGGTGATGCCCGCCGGCCTTCAGTCCGAAGAGTTGCACGTCCAGCATGTGGGAGAGCATGGTCAGCGGATGCCAGTTCCCGAGGCAGCTCGTTCGGAAGGCCAAGCCTGCCTGCCGCCACGTCAACCCGGGCAGCACCTGGGGATTCTCGGTCACGTAGGACGCATCGTCGTAGCTGATGAAATCGTTATAGACCACCGGCCAGAAGGCGGCCAGCGTGAGGCCGCCCAGCATCACGCCGATTAAGATCCTGCGGCGCATGTTCTTCGTGAGGTGCATTGCCGGCAAATAAGCTCGCGGAAGGGCGCGTTGAGTTCAACCCGGAAACGGCCCGCCCGAGAGCGGCGCGGGAACACGGCCGCCGCCGCTCCTGCCCGGATTCATTCCGGTTTGGCGGGATTCTTTGCGAGGTAGGCCCGCCACAAATCCAGGTCCACGTAAAGTTCGAGGAAGACCTGCGGGCGCAGCTCGAAATAGCCGACCATGACGTGGGTTTGCCGCTCGTCGAGCGCGGCGTGGAGTTGGGAGGATGCAATCATCACCGCCCCATAAGGATCGGCGGGCACCTGGTCCCACCAGCCGACTTGCTTGAGGCTGCGCAGATACCAGGGCAGCGGCCAATAGTCGCTGTCCGGAGCCATCACGTGCACGAGCATTTGGTGGCCCTGCGGATGCGCCCGGGCGAGCGCTTCGACCTGGCGGACGAGCCGCGGCAAATCGGGCGAGGTTTGGGCATAGACGTAAGGGTTGCGCCTGTCGGCGGCATACGGCCCGTTGGCCAGCATCGCCTGCCAGGCAAGATGCCCCGCGCCCGCCAGCAGGAGGAGAGTGATCGCGATGCGCGGGAGCCGTCGTTTGGCTCTGCCCGCGAGCCAGGCCGCGCCAACGCCCGCCAGCAGAATCATCCCATGCCAGAAGCTTAGCAGGCACCACGGGGTCTTGTAGGAGATCAGGCTGTAAGCGGCCATGAGCGCGAAGGCGTAGAGTGCCAGGAACCTCACGAAGCCGGCGCTGGCGCCAGCCACGCCCTGGCGCACAAAGGCCGCGCGCGCGCCCACGACCGCCAGCGCCAGAATGAAGGCCTCGCTCCACACCGGGCCTTTGTCGGCGTGGAAAAACAGCAGCCGGTGCAGGTAGAAGCTCCACGGGTGGATGTGCGGCGAGGCTCCGCCAGCGCGATTGAGCCAGGGCAAATAGGTGCGCACGGAATCGAGCGGGCCGGCGGCGTTGGCAAAGAAGGAGGAGAACAACAGCAGCGCCACTACCAGCCAGACGCCGACCGCGGCAGCCAGGTGGCTGAACTTCAGACCGCAGGGTTTGGGCGGGGCGGCGCTGGCGTCGAGCCACCGGCCCCAGAGCTGATTCAGCCCCAGCGCCAGCATGGCAGCGGCCAGGGTGATGACGAACGTTTCCTTGGTCGCGTGCATGGCGCCCACGGCGGCGCCCGCGAGCAGGAGCCAGCCGACCCGGCGGCGGCGCGAGTAGCGCCACCCGGCCGCTATCGCCAGGAAGGTGAAGAAGACCAGCAGGACTTCGTGGATGTAATACCGGCTGTAGAAGACAATCGCCGGAGAGGTGGCTGTCAGGAGCGCGGCCCAGGCGACGGCGTGGCGCCCCAGGCCATCCGCGACCAGCAGAAGCAGCAGGAGCAGGCCGGCGCCAAATAGAACCGTGGTGAACCGGAGCCGGCCATCGGTCAAGGAGTCGCAGTCTGCCGGCGCGCCGGTGAGGCGGCTGACGGCCAGGGTGGCGTAGTAGAGCGACGGGCCGTGGTGTTCGTTTGGGTCGTAACGATAGCCCTGGCCCGACCAAAGCTGCCCGAACTTGACGCCGTTGACGGCCTCGTCGTTGTGCAGGGGACGCTGGTCCGGGGCAAGGCTCCACAGCGCCAGCGCCAGCGCTGCCAGGGCCACAACCAATAGTCCGGTGCCCCGGGTCATCCGCGTTCCTCCAAGAGCTGGCAGGGACGCGTTCCACCGCGCCGCCGACCTATGGGAGCTGCAAGGACGCGGCGGAACGCGTCCCTACCGTGCGCATGGGACGGGGCGACATACTGTGCGTCTGTCCGCCCCGCGCGAATTCTGCAACTGGCTCGCCGAACTCGGATTTCGCGTGTCATGCGCGCCATCCGCGGGCATTCGCCGCCTACTTGGCTGGGCGGCCGAACACTTCCAATTCGGTGTATTCGTTCAGGGCGCTCTCGGTACTGCCCTTGGAATAGAAACGAATGTAGCGGGCTTTGACGCCCTTGGCATCAATGAGCTTGCCTTCGTAGGTCTCGAAATACTCGCGGTTGGTGCCGACGCCTAGGCCGGAGGTGTTGTCCGCGTCGTTATTGAACACGGTGCGCACGTTCTCGATGAAGTCCGCGTCATCGGCCACCTGCACAATCACATCGTGATAGACCTTGGCCATGTTGTGCGCATGCCAGATCACCACGGCAAAGATCTCCTGCGGGCTGCCGAAATCCAGTTGCACCCACTGCGTGCCTTTGCGCATGAAGATGATGCTCTGGTCGGAGGCATCCTTATCGCCGTCGGTGATCTTGGCGAGAATGTCGCTGGTGGCATTCTTGTCGCTGCACGTCAGCTTGCTGCCGGTGGCGATGTTCTTCAGGCCGGCGGGAACCATCATCGGCGGGCGGGGCTTGTCGGAGAGCGGCTCGACGTTGGGGCCGAGCTGCAGGTCCTTGGGCGTGCCCTTGAAGGCGGGAGCCGGCAGCTTCAGCGCCAGCGGCACCTTATCCCCGTCGGCAGCCGGCAGGGTTTGAGTCACGAGAAGATTCAAGACAGCGATAGCAAGGACAGACAGCAGCGACAGCGCCATCGGCCGCCGCAGCGAGATGCGAGAGGTATTCATGTTATTCGTCATTTTCTAATAGTTAAGCCAAACCGGCGCCCGGCGACAAGCCTGATTGCCGGGTTGCCACAAAAGGAGACGAATGCCGGGGCGCCCATATTCGACGCCCGCGCGGAGTAGTTTCTACGGGACAGCCCGGCGCGGGGGCATCCTGCCCGCTTGAAACGCGCAAGGGCGCAGGATGCCGTGGCGCTGGCCCCGCCAGCGTGAAGAGCCCGGCATAAACAGGCCAACCCTGCCACTTTTGTCCTTGATAATGCCTGCGCTCGCCGCTTACTTGGTCCTGCATGTTAGTAGAAACGCAATCCCAGCCCCGGCAGCCCCGGTAAGGCGATTGGCTGATTCGAGGCCTAAACCAGGATGCCAGGTATTGTTGTGACACTTCCCTACCTCACCAACCCAAACCTGCAAGCGGTGCCCGTTTACCAGCCCGGGCGCCCCATCGAAGAGGTCGCCCGCGAGCTCGGCCTGGCCGCCGATGACATCATCAAGCTCGCCTCCAATGAGAATCCTCTCGGCCCGTCACGGCTGGCCGTGGCAGCCATGCGCAAGGCGCTGGCCCAGGCGCATCTCTACCCGGACGGCAACGCCTTCTACCTGAAGGAAAAGCTCGCCGCTAAACTCGGCGTCACGCCCGAACACCTGATCCTGGGCAACGGCTCCAACGAGGTGATCGAGTTCCTCGGGCATGCGCTCATTTCGCCGGGAGCCGAGGTGGTCGTTTCCCAGTACAGCTTCGCGGTCTACGCCATCGTCACCGCGCTGTTCGGCGGCAAGCTCGTCGTCGTCCCCGCCCGAAACTACGGCCACGACCTGGACGCCATGCTGGCGGCGCTCACCCCGAACACCCGGATCGTCTTCGTCGCCAATCCCAACAACCCGACCGGCACCTGCGCCTCCGCGGAAGACCTGGCGCGGTTCGTGGCGGCGGTGCCTGAGAACGTCGTCGTTGCCCTCGACGAGGCCTACATCGAGTTCCTGGAGAAGCCCCTCGATTTGGCGCCGGAGATTCGCGCGGGCCGCAAACCGAACCTGGTGCTGATGCGGACCTTCTCGAAAATATACGGCCTCGCTGGTTTGCGCCTCGGCTACGGCATCGCCCATCCCGAACTGATTGCCGAGTTGGAGAAGATTCGCCAGCCCTTCAACATCAACGCCATCGCCCAAGCCGGCGCCCTGGCCGCGCTCGAAGACACGGCGCACGCCGAGAAAACCCGCCGGAAGAACTCGAGCGGGCTCAAGTTCTACGCGCGCGCCTTCCGCAAACTGTGTCTGGAATTCATCCCTTCGTCCGCCAACTTCATCCTGGTTCGTGTCGGCGACGGCCAGCGTGTGTTCAATGAAATGCAAAAGCTGGGAGTCATCGTGCGGCCCATGGGCGGCTACCAGTTGCCCGAGTGGGTCCGCATCTCGGTCGGCACGCCCCGGGAAAACAAGCGCTGCCTGCAAGCCCTCGAGACCGCCCTGGCCAAGCCGGCGGCGGCTGCCCTGTAATTCACCCCACCTGAACTAACGTGAAACTCACTGACCTGCGGGGCATCCTGCGCTACATCCCGCAATTCCGCGAAAAGGCCTTCGTCATCAACGTGGACGGGGCGATCGTCACCGACGAGAACTTCGCCAACATCCTCGTGGACATTGCCGTCCTGCGCTCCCTGAGCATCCGCATCGTGCTCGTGCACGGCGCCTCCGCCCAGATTCGCGCCCTCGCCCAGGAAAAGCGCTTCACCCCCTCGAACCTCGACGGGACCGGCGTCACCGACGAGACCACGCTCAAACTCGCGCTCACCGCCGCCAACCGGCTCACGCACGAGATCCTGGAGGGCCTTTCAGCCAACGACCTCCGCGCCGCCTGCACCAACGCCGTCATCGCCCACCCCGTCGGCATCCTCCACGGCGTGGACCAGCTCTTCACCGGCAAGGTCGAGCGCGTGGACACCGAGATGCTCCAACAACTCCTGGACCAGGGCATCATCCCCGTGCTGCCGCCGTTGGGCTTCGACGGCGAGGGCAAGACCTACCGCGTCAACTCGGATGGCGTCGCGCTGGCCGTCGCCGAGGCGCTCAAGGCGGCCAAGCTCATGTTCATCACCACCCACGATGGCGTCCGGGTCGGGAATCGCGTCATCCGCCAAATGCCCCTTTCCGACCTCGAATCGGTGCTCACACTCCAGAAGCCGGATATCCATCCCGACCTGCTGTCCAAAGCCATCCACGCCGCCGCCGCCTGCAAAGCCGGCGTGCCGCGGGCTCACGTCATCAACGGCTCCCTGCAGGAAGGCTTGCTGGCCGAAGTCTTCACCAACGAAGGCGTCGGCACCCTCATCTACGGCAATGAATTCCAGCAGATCCGCCGCGCCTTGAAGAAGGACATCCGCAGCATCCTGAACCTGACCCGCGGCTCCGTGGAAACCGAAGAGCTGGTCAAACGCACGCGGGCCACCATCGAGAAGCAGCTTGGCGACTATTACATCTTCGAGATAGACAAGAACCCCGTCGCCTGCATCGCGCTGCACACCTGGCCCGAGCTGGGCAAAGGCGAGCTGGCCTGCCTCTACGTCAGCTCGGCCCACGAGAACCAGGGCATTGGCCGCAAGCTCGTCCAGTTTGTGGAAAACAAAGCCCGCGAACTGGGCCTCCGCGAACTCATTGCCCTCTCCACTCAGGCCTTCACCTGGTTCCAGTCCAAAGGCGGCTTCACCGAAGGCACGCCCGACGACCTGCCGCCCAACCGGCGCGAGAAATACGACCAGAGCGGCCGCAACTCCAAAGTCCTGCTCAAGAAGCTCAGGTAACACCTGCCCAACCCGCTCCAACGGCGTATGTCGGAAGACTCCCGGCGCGTTGGGGGCGGTGGCGAGCTACAAAGCAAAAGGTCCTCGCCAGAGCATCCGGGGAGAAAGCCAGCAAGGGCCGCCCAGTTGACTTGGCTCCCGCGGCGGCTTAGCTTTGCGGGCGATGAATGCGCTGGAAGACTCGCTGCTGGAACTCATCCGCCGCACCTCGGCTGAAATCCCGGACGACGTCCACAAAGCCATCCTCGCGTCGCTGGAACGCGAGCAGCAGGGCACCATCGCCGCCAGCGCCATGCAGATCATCCAGCAGAACATCGCGCTGGCCAAAAACAAGTCGCAGCCCATCTGCCAGGACACCGGCAGCATCATCTTCTACGTGGATTGCCCGCTGGGCTTTGACCAGCTTGGCTTCGCGCAGGCCGCCCGCGAAGCCGTCAAGCTCGCCACCCAAAAGGGCTTCCTGCGCCAGAACTCGGTGGACTCGATCACCGGCAAGAACGACGGCACCAACGTCGGCCCCGGCTCGCCGACCATCCACTTTCACCAACACGCCGCGCCCGAGGTGAGCGTGCGCCTGATTCTCAAGGGCGGCGGCTGCGAGAATGTCGGCGCGCAATACGCCCTGCCCAACGAGAAGCTCAAGGCCAACCGCGACCTGGACGGCTGCCGCAAGGCGATCCTTGATGCGGTCTTGCAGGCCCAGGGCAAAGGCTGCGGGCCGGGCGTTCTCGGCGTGTGCATCGGCGGCGACCGCGCCACCGGCTACGAGTTCTCCAAGCAGCAGTTCCTCCGCAAGCTCGGCGACGCCAACCCCAACCCCGATCTCGACAGGCTCGAGCGCGACATCGTTGACACCGCCAACAAGCTCGGCATCGGGCCCATGGGTTTCGGCGGCAAGACCACTTTGCTGGGCGCCAGGATCGGCGTCCTCAACCGCCTGCCCGCCTCTTATTTCGTCAGCATCAGCTACATGTGCTGGGCCTTCCGCCGCCAGGGCGTCAAGCTCGATTCGAGGAGCGGCATTGCCGCATGGCTTTATTGAATCATGGAAACTCTGCCTCCCTCCCACGGACTGACATCATCCGCCACACCGAAGGCCGTCTTTTGGTTCCGCGTTTATGCCGGATGCATGGCCGGTATTTACGCGCTGTGCGCGCTGGCCGCGCCGCTGGTGTTCTTCGCCGGAACCCGGGCCGCCGGAGAGCAGGGCATGGTGTTGAAGATTCAGGCGGTAGTGCTCCTGCTGGTGGGGCTGGTTTTCGCCGTCGCGTTCGCCCTGGTGTTTGCGTTTCCGCGCAAACGCTGGGTCTGGATCTACGACCTGGTGCTCATCTGCATCGGCATGACCAGTTGCTGCATTCTGCCGGCGGCCATTCCCCTGCTCATCTATTGGCTGAAACCTGAGGTGAAGCACTGGTTCAACTTCGACGCGAGCTTATGACCACACTCATCACTCCCGTCTCCGAATCTATCATCCGCTCGCTCAAAGTCGGCGAGGAGGTCCTCATCACCGGCACGGTGTTCACCGGCCGCGACGCCGTCCACAAGCACCTGCATGACGGCGGAGCGTTGCCCGCTGGCGTGAGCCTCGAAGGCGGAATCCTCTACCACTGCGGCCCGGTTGTCATCAAGGACGAGCAGGGCAACTGGAAGTGTGTCGCCGCCGGGCCGACGACCTCCATTCGCGAGGAGCCTTACCTGTGGCAGATCATCCGCGACCTCGGCTTGCGCGGGGTGATCGGCAAGGGCGGCATGGGGGAAAAGACCGTCGCGGCCTGCAAGGAACACGGGTGCGTCTATCTGCACGCGGTAGGCGGCGCGGCCCAGGTGCTCGCCGAATGCATCAAGCGCGTGCCGAACGTCCATTTCATGGAGCAGTTTGGCGCCCCCGAAGCCATCTGGGAGTTCCAGGTCGCCAGCTTTCCCGCGGTCGTGACCATTGACGCCCACGGCAATTCCCTGCACAAGGACGTCCTGGCCGCCAGCCAGGCCGAGCTGGCGAAGCACGTGTAGAACCTCGCGCCCAGGCTTCAACCGGGAGGGCGAGCGTCCCCGCGAGCCCAAACTCCGCCTGCAACAATCTCAGTCAGGGCTCGCGAGGACGCTCGCCCTCCCAACGCCGGGTTGGGCAGCCTGCCTTTACGTCGGCTGCTGCGTCGCCGGGGCGTCAATGAGTTCGATGCGGCGCTTATGCCGGCCGCCCTCGAAAGGCGTTTCCAGCCACACCCGGACAATCTGGAGCGCCGTTTCGAGGCTCATCATGCGTTGGCCGATCGAGAGCAGATTGGCGTTGTTGTGCTGCCGGCCCAGCCGTGCAGAGTCCACGTTCCAGCACAGCGCGCACCGAATGCCTTTAACCCGGTTTGCCACGATCGCCTCGCCGTTGCCCGAGCCGCCCAGCACAATGCCGCGGTCAAATTCCCCTCGCGCCACAGCCTCCGCCACCGGCCGGATAAACAGCGGGTAATCCACCGCCTCATCCGAACTCGTCCCGAAATCCCTGACGTTATGGCCCAGTCCCTCCAGGAACTCCCTGACCTTCTCTTTGTATTGGAAGCCGGCGTGGTCTGATGCGATGGCAATTTTCATGTGCTCAATTCTCTGGGCCCAGCTTGCCATGCCGGGGAAAAACACGCCAGCCCCCATTCGCGCTCCATTCGCCCGCCGCGGTCGGGCGAGGCATCGTAAGGCCTGCTTATACCAACTCCGGCTTGCGACTCGGGTCACCGCGTGTGGAGCGACTTCCATAACTCCGGGGAAGCGCGAAAACTGGTCTTGCGCAGAAGGTCCAGAGCGGCGGGAAGTTCCAGGAGTCCGGCTCGAGCGGCGTCGCACCAGACACCCAAGGTGCCCGAGACTTTCAGGCCGCGCTGGATCGCAAGTTCGCGAGCCGCAGATTCATCGAGCAACACCGCGTCGGGGCGAAGTTCCACAGAAAGACGCAGCGCGGTGCGCTCCCCGGGATCAAGCGCGGCCAGTGTTTGGTCAGGCTCTTGCGGATCGGAATGAACTTGCAGCCAGGCGGGCGGAGTTATTGCCCAGATACGAACTGAGGGCGAGGCGTCAGGATGGCGAAGTTCCTCCAGGACCTTCTGGGGGATATGGATGCTGCCGTAAAGTCGGGGCAGGATTTCTGCGTGGCCGATCAGCGCAAGATAGCAAAGCGGCGAGGTGTCGCCGACGATGGTCATTAGCCGCGAGCGGCCCGCAAAGCGGCAAGGTCGCGCTCAAGGTCGTCCTCGCTGTAATGCAAGTAGGCCTGAACCCGCTGGAGAAACGACTCTGTCTCCCAACGCGAGCCGTGGCCGAGCAATTCACCGCCCTGGTGGGTGGTGAGCGCGCCGGAACGATAGGCCTCCGCCGCAACGGCTTCGAGCACGCGCCGGGGAACATCCTTCCAACGCGAGCGCAACGGAGCGGACACATTCTCAGGAATCTCAATTGCAACGTTCATTGCCATGTCAGCATAACGCCCACGTGGTGTTGCTGCGAGACCGGGTTTGGGCTCGCGCAGACGCCCGCCCAAGCAAAAGAGCCGCCTCCGGATGCCGGGGGCGGCTCGTGAATCTTGCGCCTTACAGCTTGGGCTACGTTACTTCTTCCTGGCCGCCTTTTTAGCCGGCTTCTTGCCCGATTTGCTGGCCAACTTCTTCGCCGGTTTCCTGGCCGGCTTGCTGCCGGCTTCTTCGAGGGCGGCCTGTGCCGCGGCCAACCGCGCCACGGGCACACGGAACGGCGAGCAGCTCACATAGGTCAGGCCGATGCGATGGCAGAACTTCACGCTGGCAGGGTCGCCGCCGTGCTCGCCGCAAATGCCCAGCTTGATGCCAGGACGCGTGGCATTGCCCTTGGCCACCGCGATCCTCATCAGCTCGCCCACGCCGGTCTGGTCCACCGTGGCGAAGGGATTCGCCTTGACGACCTCCGCCTCCTGGTAGGCCGGAACGAAGGAGCCGGAATCGTCGCGGCTCATGCCCATGCAGGTCTGGGTGAGGTCGTTCGTGCCGAAGCTGAAGAACTCGGCGGTCTGGGCGATCTCGTCGGCGGTCAGCGCGCCGCGCGGGATTTCGATCATCGTGCCGACCATGTAGTTGATCTTCACCTTCTGCTCGGCCATGACTTCCTTGGCGACGCGGTGGACGACCTCGGCCTGAAGATCGAGCTCCTTTTTGAACCCGACCAGCGGGATCATGACTTCGGGCTTTACCTTGATGCCAGCCTTCTGCACTTCGGCGGCGGCTTCAAAGATGGCACGCGCCTGCATCTCGGAGATCTCCGGATAGACGATGCCGAGGCGGCAGCCGCGGAAACCGAGCATGGGGTTGAACTCATGCAGTTCCTTCACGCGCTGCTGAATCTTCCCGACCGGCACGTTCATCTTGGCGGCGAGGTCCTTCTGCCCCGCTTCCTCGTGCGGGAGGAACTCGTGCAGCGGCGGATCGAGGAAGCGAATCGTAGCCGGCAGACCTTTCAGGGCCTTGAAGATGCCGGCGAAGTCGCCCCTCTGGTAAGGCAGCAGCTTGGCCAGGGCCTTCTTACGGTCTTCGACGTTCTCGGCGAGAATCATCTCGCGCATGGCGTCAATCCGGTCGCCTTCAAAGAACATGTGCTCGGTGCGCGTCAGGCCGATGCCGGTGGCGCCGAAAGCGATGGCGTTCTCGGTCTGCTCCGGCGTGTCGGCATTGGTGCGCACCTGCAGCCGCGTAACCTTCGAGCACCAACCCATGAGCTGCTTGAACATCTGGTAGGTCTCGCTCTTCGAGCCGTCGAGGCTCTTCTCAACGAGCACCTGCACAATCTCGGAATGAGCCGTCGGGAGCTGCCCCGCATAGACGTTGCCCAGCGTGCCGTTGATCGAGAGATAGTCGCCCTCGTTGTAGGTGGTGCCCGCGGCGGTCACCGTTTTGGCCGTGTAGTCAATCTGAAGGGCGCCGGCCCCGCAGACGCAGACCTTGCCCATCTGGCGGGCAACCAGCGCCGCGTGCGAGCTGACGCCGCCCTTGGCCGTGAGGATGCCTTCGGCGGCAATCATGCCGCGCAGATCTTCCGGCGACGTCTCATTGCGGACCAGCAGCACCTTCTCGCCCTTCGCGGCGGCGGCGGCGGCGCGGTCGGCATTGAGATACAGCTTGCCCGAACCCGCGCCCGGGCCGGCCGGCAGGCCTTTGGCGATGATTTTGGCGGCCTTCTCGGCTTTGGCCTCGAAGATCGGCGCCAGGAGCTGGTCGAGCTGGTCCGGCGGGTTGCGTTTGATGGCCGTTTGCCAGTCAATGAGCTTCTCGTTCACCATGTCCATGGAGAACTTCAACGCGGCAAACGCCGTGCGCTTGCCGTTGCGCGTCTGCAGCATGAACACCTTGCCGTCCTGGATCGTGAACTCGAAATCCTGCACGTCCTTGAAGTGCTTCTCCAGCGTGCCGCGGATGTTGTTCAACTCCTCGAATGCGGCGGGCATGTGGTTGGCAAGCTGCTTCACCGGCTCCGGCGTGCGCACGCCCGCCACGACATCCTCGCCCTGCGCGTTGATGAGGAACTCGCCGTAAAACTCCTTCACGCCGTTGGCCGGGTTGCGCGTGAACGCCACGCCCGAGCCCGAGTTGTCGCCCGTGTTGCCGTAAACCATCGCCTGCACATTGACGGCCGTTCCCCACTCGGAAGGAATGCCGTACTTGCGGCGATACACAATGGCGCGATCATTCATCCAGGAGCCGAACACCGCGCCCGCGGCGCCCCAAAGCTGCTTCCACGGATCCTGCGGAAACTCCTTGCCCGCGCGCTCCTTGATCAGCGCCTTGAACCGGGCGACCAATTCCTGCTGGTCGGCAGCCGTGAGCTTGGAATCCTCGATGTCGGCATGATACTTCTCATGCTTGAAACCGTGAATCACCACCTCGAACGGCTCGTGATCTTCCCCGGCCCGCTTCTGCACGCCCATCACCACGTCGCCATACATCTGCACAAAACGGCGGTAGCAATCCCACGCGAACCGCTCGTTCTTCGTCGCCGCCGCCAGCGCCAGCACGGTCTCGTCGTTCAAGCCCAGATTCAGAATCGTGTCCATCATGCCCGGCATCGAATCCCGCGCCCCCGACCGCACCGAGACCAGCAACGGCATCGCCGTCTTGTCGCCGAACTTCGTCCCCATGATCTTCTCGATGAACGCAATCCCGCCCTTGACGGCGGGTTCGAGCGTCTTGGGATAAGTCCTCCTGTTCTGATAATAGTAGGTGCAGACTTCCGTCGTTATCGTGAAGCCCGGCGGCACCGGCAAGCCAATGCGGCTCATCTCCGCCAGGTTAGCTCCTTTGCCGCCCAACAACGGCTTCATGCCGCCGTTGCCGTCAGCCTTCTTGTTTCCAAACAGATATACGTATTTTGCAGTTTTTGCCATAAAGTGTCAGTTCTAATCAGTAACAACGTTCAGTTCACCAGGTTTCGCCGGAAAGACTCCTCCGAAACAGTCCGCGGAAAATACCAAAGCCCGCCGCGCTGTCAAGCACGGCACAACCCCTTTGGCCTCGTCTTTTGACCCCGCGCGGGAAGCGATGCCCCGAGCCCCAACACCACCCGGCTGGCCGCGTAATGTCAACCGGCACTCATCAGGCCACTCACCCCAGCCATCCCCAACCTCCCCAGCCACCCCACCCTCCGCAGCGCCCCCAATAAGCCGTGTACAAGGGGTGTACCAGGGATGCTCATCGGGTGCTCACGCTTCAGCCCCTCGTGCTCCTGCCGTGCATCCCTTGTGCTCCCCTTGTACACGCTTCGGCGGAGCGGCGAAATAATCTTGGCCGAGGCGGAGGCGGTCTCCGGGGCGGACGGGGCTTTGGATTTCGCAACTCTTGTCTTTCCAGTGGGTTGCTGGACGACAGGCTCGGGCGGCGGCGGGACAATCGCGCTGTGCGACCATTCCTGGCCTTTCCAACCGTTCTTTGTCTGGATGGTCACTATGAATACCTTCTGACCGGGGACCGGCTGGCCAAAGCGGGCGGTGTAAAGCGCCGTGATGTCGCTTTGGCCGCCTGTCGCAGGTCCCAACAGGCCCAGGTAATAGACCCGACGGTGTTTCATCCGGCCCGCGCTGCACGGCGGCTGCCCAAACACCATGATCGCTTCACTGACCGTCCCGACGTTCAGCAGCAGCCGCACACCGCTTTCCGCGTCGTTGACTATCTCCAGCCCGGCGACGGGGTTGGGGCTGAACACAACCGGGGCCGGGGGCTCAGCCACGGGCGGCTGGCCGATGCAGTGCCGGGTGCTGTTGATCTGGACGTAGAATTGCTGGCCGCTCAGGTGGTAATACTGCCCCAGCGACGGGTGGCTGGGGGCGGTTTGGGCGGCGCTGACCCAGCGCAGGCGCTGGGCTTCGGTCAGGGTCCGGCCCCAGGCATTGGAGCAGGAGCCGAAGATGGCCCGGGCGCGGCTTTGGGCCGGGGTTTTGGGATCGTGCGGCACGGTCAGTGCGCGGCAGCACTGGCCGAAGGGTGAGGGGTAGAAGATGTGAGAGCCGAGTCTTCCGGTGCGCGGGGAATCGAGGAGTTTCATGGATGATAACCTTTCGTTTGCCGGCCGGGAGCGCCGCCCGGCAGCCAGCCCAACACGGGCCAGCCTCCCGGACTGCCATGCCTCCGCAGCCGTGGGGGAAAGGTTGCCCCCCAGAGCATGTGACATCAAGCGCGAACTCGCGGTTTTCCGGAAGCGACCATGCGCGCCTGGTTGAGACTGCTAAGCCGTATCCATGCACTTGGGTTCCCGGTAGAGTAGAGAGGCGTCCATGATGGAGTTGAACCGACCGCAGTTGTCAGTCTCCGATGGCTCGCCTCTCCCTCGTCGAACCGGACATGGAGATTTCCCCCATCCGGCTCTCGCCAAGGTCGT